>Ga0007819_1000854_pt1 | contig 9788 bp, 15 predicted proteins | sample CryBogCBE07Jul09_FD_71203 | JGI IMG/M metagenome (GOLD analysis project Ga0007819, IMG submission 71203) | Freshwater microbial communities from Crystal Bog, Wisconsin, USA - CBE07Jul09 | ecosystem: Environmental > Aquatic > Freshwater > Lake | place: Crystal Bog, Wisconsin, USA | collected... | reverse complement strand
AGTACTATCTGTGGCAAAGATTAACGGGCCTGGGATTGTTAATGCACCAGTATTATCTAGCGTAGCTGTTTGTGTACCATCTGGACTGATAAGTTCGTTTGATGGTGTACTTGACCCGCCACTACTAACTGCTATGCCGCCAGGGGTTACACCATCGCTTAGATAAATTGTACCTGTAGCCTCATCGTAGAATAAACGTCCTTTTTCACCAATGAAGTTGGCTACTGGAACTGCTGTACGACTAGAAAAGAATTTATTTGCAACGCCCATGGGTAATTCCCTTAGTCGTCTAATAGATCATCGTCATTGTAGATACTTGGATCTTTTGAACGTTGTCCTGCCATTTTCTTCATTAGTTCAATTTTCTGCTGTAGTGGCGGAATAAAACGATCTGTATCTAGTGCTGTAGCGACTTCTTCTCCAGGCTCATCTTTGCTGTCAATATTGATTTCTCCAATATTGATCGTAACACCAGTACCACTCTGTTGAGCGGATTTGATTAGGTCTTGGATAAATTCTTTTGCTCTCATATCTTATGTATGACTAGTCCATGGACGGGCTGTTTTTAATCCATCGGTATTGGCATTATCCACTATACTATTTCCACTATACCTAGTAGGAAGATCGTTGATATTATAAGTGTTATTATATCTATAGTAATTCTTAGTAGAATCAACAGATCCTGTAATTGTTCCATCAACTGCCACAGTTTTACCTTGACGTTTAGCTTGGGCAATGTTTAACTTGCCTACTTGTTTTGCTTGTTTAGTTGATAGTGTTGATATACCGTTGGCCGCCATGATTTTAGTCCTCTATCAATATTTAGCTTAAATAGTTGACTATGATCAATAAAGAACTTTTTGAAAAACTAATACAAGACATGAAAGACAACGGCAAATATCGTGTGTTTAACGATATTGTGCGTGAAACGGGCAAGTTTCCACAAGCTATTTGGTACGGGCCATACAACATTAAAACTATTGTTAATTGGTGCTCAAACGATTACTTGGGCATGGGCCAGAATAAAGTAGTGTTAGAAGCTATGCATACGGCCTTGGACCATACGGGATCAGGTTCTGGTGGTACTCGTAACATCGGCGGTACAAGCCACTATCACGTAGCACTAGAGCATGAACTTGCTTCTTTACACAAAAAAGAAAAGGCTGTGCTGTTTAGTTCAGCTTATGTGGCCAATGAATGGACACTGATTGCACTGGCTAAGATTATTCCTAATATTGAATATATTAGTGACGAGAACAACCATAACTCAATCATTGTAGGTATTGGCCATAGTCGAGCTAATAAAGTTATCTTCAAGCATAATGACTTAGAAGATCTAGAGCAGAAATTGAAAATTAGTTTTGCTCGCGGTAATACTCCGTGTGTTGTATTTGAATCAGTATACAGCATGGACGGGGATGTTGGGCACATTACAGAAATATGCAAACTAGCTGAAAAGTATAAAGCTATTACCTATATTGACGAAGTTCACGCAGTAGGATTGTATGGTAAAACTGGCGGCGGTAAAGTAGAGGAACTTGGGCTTGAAGACAAGATTGATATAATCAACGGAACCTTGGGAAAGGCCTTTGGAGTTCAAGGAGGCTATATTGCTTGTGATAAGATTGTAGCTGACGCAATTCGTAGTGTTGCCGCTGGTTTTATCTTTACAACGTCAATGAGTCCTGTAACTTGTAGTGGAGCACTAGCCGCTATCAAATGGTTAAAGGATCATCCAGAAGTACGTGACAAGCATCAAGAACGTGCTCGTAAGCTAAAACATAGATTAACAGTAGCTGGCATTCCCGTAATGGATTGTAGCACCAGTCATATTGTACCTGTACTTGTTGGCGATGCTAAACGTGCTAAAGCTATGAGTGACGCACTATTAAACGATCATAGCATTTACGTACAAGCTATTAATTATCCTACAGTTGATGTGGGAACGGAACGGTTACGTTTCGCACCTACTCCGTTTCACGATGATGGAATGATTGAAGACCTAGTAATAGGCCTTAAAGATGTGTTTAGCCGTATAAACTAATCAATTCCATAATACCAAAGAACAAGGCAGCTTTTACATGATCAGCATTAGCTTGCTCTTGTAATTGCTGTGTATTAATCATATCTTGTAGAATCTCTTTAGCTTCACTGGCACTTAGTTGTCCAGCACCTACAGCACCGTGAACTTGCATTGCGTAATTGGCACGTTCGGCTGCCCATTGATCACCGCTTTGTGCTACTTGTTGTAATTGATCGCTCATTAGAATCTCCCTTGTACGGTTTTTGCGATTATGTCAGCTTGCTGTATTAACACTTTCTTTTTCATGTCACAATACAATGGGCTCACAGGTCCTTGTGCTACTCTATCTTGAAACTCTTTAATTGTGTTAAGCATAACAACATCTAACTTAGCCATGTCCTTAGTACCTTTGGTATTAGCGTACAAGTCATACCATTCTACTTTCATAAACAAGTCGTGTAGTTGTGGCTTAACATCTCCAGTACAATCGATATGACGTGCTATCTGTTGCATGTCAGTAACTACTACACTTTGATTGCCGTCCCAGAAGCTAGGAATTTGATCTTTAAGGTCGCTCAGTGTGCTACAACCACTTAATGCCAATACTGCTATCAATAATAATCTTTTCATTTCTTATGTCCTGATTTCATATTAGCCATCCAATGTGCTAACTGTGCCGCACGACCACTATGCCCTTTGGCAAACTTACGTAGACTACTTACGCTACCTTTAGTAGGTACATGATAACGCTTACTATCGCCTTTATCTTCTGGATGTCGACCATCGGCAAAGTTTTCTTTGATAGGAAGGAAAGTGCTTGCGAATTCTTTACAAATTTGGCGTATCTTTTGATTAGCAGTTTCCATTTGATTAAACTCTCTGATATCATCGTCTTGTGTTGGATCAATATATCCACAATAGACTTTTTGTATACCTTTTGAATTTATTAATTCTGTACAACTTTCTCCAACACGTTCTTCTGCTGTTTCATCGTGTTGTTCATTACATGGACTTAGTGTGGTAATAATTAATGATCCTTCTGGGATAGGACCAACTTCGTTTTCATATGCTTCAATAGCATTACGCTCTGCGTGAACGTACATAACGTCACCATCATAACTACTTGTTCTTGCTACAAATGGGCCTTCGAGAGCTAGTACTCCTGCGGCTACCATTCCAGGATGTTTGTCTGAAACATTTTTAGTAACCATTTTACATAAGTCAACTAGATATTTGTCTAACTTATGATAGTTACGTATTTCATAGTCAGTGCGATTAGGATCTAAACTAATAGAACTATCAGGAGTATCGTGGCTACGATCAAACTCTACGAATCTCATTCGCAATTCCACTTACGCAATGATAATGCTTTGCGTGTAGGTTCGCCATTAGGCTTTTTCATAGGACCTTCCATGCCACTCATACGAGCACAGAAACTTTTACGACGTTTAGCCGCTTTGCTTCCTGGTTTTAGTTTACTGGGCTTAGTTGTTACAGCTTTCTGTAAGTGACTTCCAGGATGGCTAGCACGATAGCTAGCGATCCCTTTGTCATTAAGTCCACCGTTTTTGTTTTTGCCTGCTGATTTTTGCCAGGCTTCAGTTTCCCATAGGACGGTTAAACGCCCTACGAATTCTTCAAATAACGACCAATCAAGACTCTTCTTCTTCATAATAAATTCCAGCTAATCCGCACCCTAATCTTGCTAGACCCTGGTAAATTCCTTTACACAGGGCTATAAGGATTTCTTGGACGGTCTGTTCCATCATCTTCTGGGTATACTGGATATTTATCTGGATTATTCTCCATCTCTTCTTTTACCTTCCGCCACACCTTGCTGACCCTGTGCCACTGCTACATACGCAGGACCTGTATACCCATTTGGATACATATGAAAGTGTTGAATAGTGCGATGCCAGCCTTCTAATAGATCATACCCCTCCGGTCTTTTAATCAAGATTGCAGGTTCTTTACTAACACCACCCTTTTGTATCAACGCCGCTTGTGTAGAATGGCGTTCTTTGTCTTTGGGAATACCCATGCCCAGGTCACTGGTACCACCTGCTCGACCTATTAGATTTTTTTTACTCACAGGACCAAACATGTCCATGGTAAACTTCATATTAGGTACAAGTTGCCATGGGTTAGTATTGGGACTTAGTCCTGCGTCCGCAATCATTTCAAGGATTTCACCTTTGACATCACTATTAACATTGTAATTTTTATTTTTACCGCGACCTTTGTACAACCAGTCTTGTACAACATATTCTGGCCATGTAGGCACGATACTTCGGATGTATTGATACATCCGGTCTCTGAGTTCGTTAATCTGCTCGAAGCCTTCCGCCACACCTTTGTCTTTCTTAACTTGAATCTTGGCTTTAGGTTCAGTAATGTTGAACTCATTCTTTTTAGGAATGCCTGTTGGCTTTGGTTGTTTGTTACGATCTAACTCACCGTTTGCACGAATTTGCCTAGCTAATTCTGTGCCAGCACCTTTGGGACCAAAGTGACGAGGAGTTGCTTCCGCCACACCTTGCTTGTTTGATTCTATTAAATTGATGTAATCTCTAAGTGTTTTCATAAACAACCCTTTTTACTATTTACCCTAAAATTGTACCAAATATGAGTTAAAACAAAAATATAACCTAGAACAAGGAGGACTGTCTAGGTTATGTTCGGGAGATTATAAATCCCATCGCGGTTGGTCAATCGTCTGAAGCGTTCGCTCCGCATTTTTGGCGTTTCATTTGAGTTAATTTTCCAAAATCTACACTCCATTCTTTGCCTGGTTGTAGTTCTACAGCACCTGCTGGGAAAGCAAACTTAATACCTGCGTCCTGCTCAATTGTAGCAACTGGAACACGGAATTTAGTTAGGTCATTGCCCAAGTTTGGATATGGAGCAACGTGTGGGAATCCCCAACCTGCGATTTCTTTAGTAGCATTGTTGATAACAATCTTGTAGAAACCGTGTGGAACAACTACACCTTTACCAATTGTCTTATCGCCAGGACCATATAAGCCGCCCGCAATAACTGTGTAGCTCTGATTTCTCTGGACTGACCATCCGCGGACAGAAGTCTCCAGTAATTTCCAAATTCCGCGATTTAAAGAACCTGCTTGTGGTGACATATTTGTCATCAAAAAACTTTCATATTCAACTTGTGGATCCCAGCTTAGGTCGCCGTCTGGAGCCATGTGTCCTTTGTCGTAACCTGTTGCGGCATAGTCTTGTGGAACAGCGCCATTAGGTACAAATTGGTTAGCGGCAAATGCGTTAGTACGTGCTACACAACCTAATGCGTTTTGTGGCAATAGTTCGTACATTACATAGTTAGGCAGTTTAGCGGCCGCGTCATAACCTACTAGATATGCTTGTTGGCATAATGGTTGTAGTTGACGTTGTGTTTGTGGGAAACCGTAAGGTGCATGTGCTTGACATTGTTGTACGGGAAATGGTGCTCTTTGTGTCCAAGCGAAACTTGTTACACTGATTAAGGCTAGCACTAAGCCTAGTAGATATTTTTTCATTGAGTAGTACTCCGTTAAGTACTACTATTTATAATATTACTTAAACCAGCCTACCTTTTTTCCGGCAGCTATGCGGTCTGCGTGATCTTCTTCGCTCTTAGGATATCTCAGTGCCCAAACAGCTACAAAGAACATTAGTACGCCAGTACCGACAACAGCCTTCCAGTTATGTGTAGTGAACCACATAATAACAAGACTACTGTCCATTGTTAATATCATTAACCAACGGGCTTTAACTGGGAACACACGTTTCTCTGCCCAGCCGCGAAGAAACGGACCAAAAATCTTATGATTCATGATCCAGTTGTGCATTCTAGTGGAACCTTTGCTAAAGCAATAAGCGGCACCTACTGTTGGAGTACTCCATGGAATACCTGGAGTGACTAAGCCGATATAAGCTAACCCTAGAAGTAAAAATCCTAGAGTTAGCCAAGCCGCTTTCTTTATACTATGAATTGTAACCATTCTTTATACCTTACGTTTTCGAAGCCTTGCTTCTTACGCTTATTTACTAGTTCATAGAACTCTGGCTTGTAAGGTTTGATTTTTGGCTTCCATCCTTTGGTCTTGTCACTCTTGTTTGCGTTACATGGTCCGCAGGCAGTTGTACAGTTTTCCCATACACTCTTACCGCCCTTTGAAACAGGAACAACGTGATCCAATGTGGCTTCTTTACGGTCCAAAGTGACACCGCAATACTGACATTCACAGTTGTCTCGTAGGTATACATTGCCACGGCTGAAACGAATCGTAACTTTTGGTTTCATGTATTCACGTAGCATCATAACACTAGGTACTTGGGTTTCCCATGTGGCTGAGTGTACAATCCAGTTATCGTGCCAAGCTAGTACATCGGCTTTGTCTAAAACCATGTACTTGATAGCGTCTTCCCAAATTATAGTGCTCAACGGCATATATGAAACTGGCATACCGTCAGCATTTAGTAGCAGAGTATCTGCCATTTGATTTACCTCTTTCTGATTGTGTTACAGACCCAACCTATGAAGTATATATTATACGCTCATACTGTATTTAAGTCAATACCGATTACAGTGAGATTATAGTATATTTTGAGCGAATTCCAATCCGCTTCTGTCCAGTGCCGCACACCACTGATCTTTATTATCCGAACCAAATACCAAATCAAAATCAGCTGTGCTGGTACACCAACTGTGTGCTCTGCTCCAAGGAGGATCGCCATTCAACTCTCCTTGTAATTGGCCCGGAGCCCAACCGCATAGTCCTAAGAACAATCTCCAATAAATTGGAGTATCTCCAACACTAAGTCTGGGCAATATGTCTTCGCTACTGCTAAGACTAAATTGGTTCGTGACTCTTAGTGTATTGTTACAGGACCATTCGTTACTGTGTAAGAAACAAAGATTTTTAGTGTTCACCGGACCGCCCATATAGACATAACCTGGGATGTCTAACTTAAATCCAACTTGTTCACCAAACTCTTTAAGACTAACTTGGCTACGTTTGTTTAACACAAGACCCACAGTTCCCTGAGCATGATGCTCTGTGACCATTATAACTGTCTTGTGCCAGAAGTTGCCTTTGACGGCTGGAGGTGCGATTAATAAATTACCTGCTAGATTCATGAGGTATTTAGTTGTAGATATTGACTACTAGAAAATTAAGCAGTCGCTGTTCCGAATACTGTGCCGCCGATTTGTTTACCGCCTGATGCTATTAGCTTGTCAAGGAATCCAACATTAGTACCTTTACCATAGGCTTTACGATTGGCCGCTGTAAAGTTCATAATATCTTTAGGAGCACTAGGTAAATTGTCAATTAGGCCTTTGTAAATGTTACCCAATGATCCTGCGCTAGGACCTTGTGTAAAATTAGAACTTGGATTAGGATCGTATCTTGTTCCAGTTACTGATTGGAATTGATTAGGAGCTCTTAGTACACTAATAATATTAGTGTTACTATCTCTAGTACGATTCAATATAACTGCCGCTACGTGTGCTAGCTCATCTTGATTACTAGTAGACTCGGCATAGATAGCTCTTAGTAAGTAGTTCCATTCATTATCGCTAATTTCTTTACCTAGGAACTTTTCACAAACAGCTCTAGCTTTTTCACCATTAGCATCTGTAGCAAACTCAGCATATTGGCTAGCACCTTGACTATAGTCACGTGTCTTAACATCGGCTGTAGTGCTCTTGGTAATCTTAGTAGAAAACTCAGGATGGTCTGCTAACAGTTTATTCATAACTGCTATAGTTTCTGGAGTTGGTTTGCCATTGTCTTTTAATCTTTCAGACTTTTGAAACTGTGCCAATGCTCCGCGAGTCTCTGGTCCTATGATTCCATCAACACCATATTTTGGTAAATTATAGCCTAGTGCTACTAATAATTTCTGCATATCAGCAATAGCAGGACCTTTAGTTCCTTGTGGAACATCGATTACTGTTAGAGGTTCTGCTCGTTGTCCTGCTACGTTAGATGTTTTTGCTACAGGACCGATATCTGATTTAATAGCTTGTATTACAGGACCATAACTAGTTGGATGTAGTCCTTCTTTGTCTGGGCTTGCTACACTACCTAACTCTACTTTAGCGTCGCCGCCTATAGCCGAATCAACATCCTTAGCCGCTGATTTATTAAAAGGAATGATCCATATATACTTCTTGGCCTTTAACGCATTTTTTATACTTTGTATATTTGAAATAGTAGCTTGTGGATTATTATTCTTACCACCATTGGCAATAGGATAATCATTTGTGCCAGCACTAACAATCGCAATGTCTGCGCCTTGAACTTCCTTATTACTTGAAACAGCAGATAATATAGCGGCAGTACTGCGACCTACTACCGCATCTACTACTGCTCCTGGAAATCCTTTAGCGATACCTACTGCGATACTATCACCTACAACGGCTATTTTAGCAGTTGATTCTGCTTCCAGGATAATATCTAATATTTTCATTTTTGATCTTTACGTGTGCCGTAGTCTGGCAATGGTCCGCCATACTTCTTGCCTTTAATACGTTTGCCGCCTACAGTAATACGAGTCTTAGTTGAACCATGTCCAATTAAGTGACTCTTTTCACCGTCTCTGGCACGGAAGCCTTGGCTCTTACAGCTGGCTAGATTACTAGCACCTAAGTCGCTGTCTGGACGGCCGCTTTGGCATAAAGCACGGCTAGCTTTTTCTGTTATTATTTCGGATATACGCATGATTATGTATTTATTGATTTAAGAACTCAAATACATTTAACCATTTACGTTTACCGATAGTTTGTTTAAGTAATGTTAGATCAGCACAAGTTTTTGTTCTAAATCTGCTGTATTCACTCAAGGGCATTGGTTCAAATTCTATCTTAACACCCTCTATTTCAGCTATCTCTTCTGCTATGTCCAAGAAGCTGTGTGCTAGTCCTGATCCGCAGTTCCAGATTCCTGATCCTTTGACTTCTTTAATAAAATCAATATGTAGACGACACACATCGCCAACCCAAGTCCAATCACGCTTAACATTTTCTGCGTTCTCCCAAACAGTTATCTTACCTTCCTTACGTGCTTGTGTTCGCCATTTGTGTATAGCATTGGCACGGTTACCACGCAAGTGCATCCATTTACCATATACATTAAAGTAACGGAAACCCTGTACCATAATATGTATGTCTTGTTGGAATACCCATCGATCAAATAGATACTTGCTCCAAGCATAGGATGTTTGTGGATTACAAGGACTGTGTTCGCTAAAACTTTTAGTATTGCCATAGACTGTACTGCTACTGGCATATTGTAAATGTGTACCGTGTAGATTACATTCTGTAAACAATCGTTGACTAAATTCTAAATTCTGTCTTATTACAGCATCAACATCTGAACTAGTGTTATCAGCGATAGCACCTAAGTGTATGACCCAGTCGTAGGTGCTGACATTTGGAAGCTCAGCAGGGTTCCATTCGTATCCGTCTATCTGCCATCCGTCTTCTTGATTAAGCCAAGCTAGCATATTACGGCCAATAAATCCTTCGTGGCCCGTAACTAGTATACGCATATTAATTTGTCAGCGGACTGAATTTAGATAAAAATGCTTCTAGTCTACAAGTAAACTCTCTATCGTCTTGATTACGATATCGTACCCAAGGATCGTTTTCTTCGTTTGGATTCCATATAGCCAGTATAGTAAATTCTTCACGTGAAGTAGAACCTACCCATTTAGATCCTATATTAGGTACAGGATATTCTGCGTTCATACGATCTTCTGT
>Ga0007819_1000850_pt1 | contig 9825 bp, 7 predicted proteins | sample CryBogCBE07Jul09_FD_71203 | JGI IMG/M metagenome (GOLD analysis project Ga0007819, IMG submission 71203) | Freshwater microbial communities from Crystal Bog, Wisconsin, USA - CBE07Jul09 | ecosystem: Environmental > Aquatic > Freshwater > Lake | place: Crystal Bog, Wisconsin, USA | collected... | reverse complement strand
TTACGTGCAATATCCCGAGTAGTTTGATATTGAGGTGATTTTTCATAATCATTAGTAGTAGCATTTGGGTTTTGTTTACGGAACTCTTCCCAACCTTGAGCCCTTAGTTGCATTGTCTTAAAGGTTTCCATATTTCGAGCCATGTTTTGCATATGGGCTTCATATGTTGTATCAGCTCCAACGCCTTTACCAATCTTACCAATGGTCAAATCGGCGTTAGTTAATCTGTTACCGGCCCCTTGAACTAAATTCTTAGCAGCTTCACCCTGAGCAACAGCTTCACCTTGACGAACATTTCTAAAATGTGTTTGGTCTTCGTTATTTAAAAACCATTGAGATAAATCATCGTTAACATTGTACCCAGGTTTATCTGCCTCTGCACCCTCATGATGCATTAATTTAGCAAACAACTTATTTCCAACATTTTGACCGGCCAAATTAAATACATTTTTGTGGCCTTTAGATGCTTCTAAAAAGTGTTTATATTGATAATAAGCATCATTAGCCTTTTTATAATCATCCTGATACTCATTTTGTTTTGCTACTTCATTTTTAATTGTATCTTCAGCTCCAACTTGGCTTACTTTTTGACCTTGACCTAAAGCAGCTGATTGAAGTTCTGCATTTTGAGCGTCAATTTTTTCAGCTTGAGCCTTACTTTCACCGGCAGTATGTGGAATAAGTTTAACTTGTGGTACAGTAGGTTGGGATGCAGTAGTTTGTGGTGCAGCAGTTTGTGGTGCAGCAGTTTGTGGTGCAGCAGTTTGTGGTGCAGTAGCTTTACCTACAAATGGTAGGAACTTACCAGCATTTTTACCTGCCTCCCATTTAATACGTGCGGCTGTTAATGCATTAACAGCCTCAGGTGTTTGTGGAAGAGTTCCATCGGGGTTAATATTAATACCATTTTTAGTAAGTTCACTAACAAGAAAATTGTTATATGAAGGAACCGTTTTATTTGGATCACTATTAACAAACATGCCTGTCATGTTTGCAATAGTTGGTTTAATACCTGACATTTTACCAACGCCTGAAACATACGAAGCATTTAATAATGTGGCAGCTTGAACTCCCTCTTGTGGAGAATTATATCTAACAAACCCTCCATCCGGAGCCTTAATTCCTACGGCGTTATTACCATCTGCAGCGACTCCGTGGAAGCTACCGGTTCCAGCGGTTTGTGTACCAGCGGTTTGTGTACCAGCGGTTTGTGTACCAGCGGTTTGTGTACCAGCGGTTTGTGTACCAGCGGCAGCTAACCCCGGATGAAGCCTAGGATCTTTCTTAGCATCATTAAGGCTTTCAACAATATACTTACCTGGATTGGCGGGATCTGGCCACTCTATAGGTTTGTTAGCTTCAGGCCCTTCTGTATTATTATATTTAGCTATATTCATTGCCGAATCGGTTTTCATAGTTTCAATACCGGCTTCAGAAATATATTTAGTTAAATAATCTCTAGCGGCAGTTAAGTCGCCAGATGCCGCAATAGAGTACGCAGCTTTTAATATATTTGGTGGAATTGATGAAGCTCCAGGGATTTCAGATGTTACAGAATTTGGCGCACCATTTGTAGGAGGTTGAGATCCAACGGATGATACTAAATCACCAAAAGCATTACGTGAATATTTTTGTTGTTCTTGGGCTGCTCTAAATTGTGCAATTTCCATTTGTTTAGCTAAAGTATCATCTGATAACTCTTTGTTATAAACTTGACGATTTTTTATTGCCTCAGCAGCTTGTGCTGGGTCGCCAATTGTCCAAGCTTGGGCATTTGCTAAATTGTTTTGGAATTGGTTAAATGGAGAGTTACGCTCATCTAATTGATTTTGTAATTTTTTTAAAATTTCTTCTGAGCTTGATGTATCTAAGGTCATTTTAGAACCCTTAGCTCCAGGTACAGTAACAAACCCTGCGTCTAATCCACTCTTTAGAGTTTTAGATTCTGATGTATCATCTTCAGCAGGAATAGACATACCCGGGTCGATCGTAGGATCCGATTTATTTCCCGTAATTGCGCCTAATCCAACGCTAGTTCCAATATTTTTTAATATATCTAATGAGCTCATTAAAAACCCTTAATATAAATTAGATACACCAACAAGACCGCCACGAGAAAATGTTCCACCGGATGTGTAATCATAGGTTGGAGTATATGGTTGTCCAGATCCAGTCATTCCACCATAACTACCGGTGTAGATGCCATTGTTATTAGGATCGTAAGGTTGCATACCGCCAATGTTGCCTGTGCCTGAGCTATTGTTTACAGTACCAATATCTCCAGTGGGATATGTTGGCACACCACCATAAGTATTAGATCCGTCTGCATTTGTATTGTCAGTAGTGCTACTACTATTACCACTAAATATTTTATTTAATATACCACCTACATTGTTTGCAATTGCCTGTGGTGTTGTACCAAAAGCATTAGATAAAGCACCTAATTGGTTAATAGGAGCTAATTGTGTTGCGTTTGTTGTTGTGGTTGGAGCATTAAGAGATGCGATGATTTTATCTAAATTCATCGTGTTTGTAAAAGGATCTGATTGCTCGGCTTTACCAAGGGTTGTTTCTGTGGCAGTTCCTTGAGCTCCTACTGTACCTTCCCCTTCAGATGCAGAAACACCTGTTTGTTGATTTTGCAATGCTGCTTGCATTTGTTGTGCAGTTAAAGTATTTTGAGCATTGGTTAATGCGGTGTCTGCCGCAGTATCACCACGCAATGATCCAAATTGTCCACCAGCTACAGCACCAGCATTAGCGGGCGCCACTGTTTGTGGAATCAATCCATGAAGCTGTTGATTTTGGGCAGCAAATAATCCACCCATTGCGGTGTTAGTGTTAGGAGTTACTTGGCCTGTTGTTGGGTCTGTTAACCAAGGATTTACAGCGCCAGATGCGATACTACTCAAATCTTTCTGAGCATTAGTAAAAGGATTTGTGTTAGGGTTGCTTAAATTATTAATTGCTGTGTTAGCAACAGTATCTGTTAATTTAGGCGCTGTGTTAGCTGCATTCGTTGCATCTGTGACAATTTTTTGTTGTGCAGTATTGTACCACGATGGCATCGTGGTAGATGTGGTGGAGGTATTTGAAAGTAAACTATTTAACCCAGCCATTATGCTACCCCTTTTAAATAATCCAATGGGTGTTTACTATCAGGAGGCAACTCATCCGGACTGTTTGATTGTTTGTGTTTTCTAACAGTTTTTAACATGTGATCCAAGGCATGAGATCCAGCATCACTGCTGCCATTACCTAACGCAGATACAACATCCGCAGGAATTACAAACTCGCCGGTTGCTAACATGGCTGGAACACTATCTGATGTACCGTTGCCGCCGCCCTTAACAAAAGCGTGTTGCAAACCACCTTCACTATAAAATTCTGGTTCGTGTTCCGTTTCACCACCTTGGGCAAAGTGAGGGAAGTCTGCAAAATTACCAAAGTCACCTTCTAAGTCACCCATAGAATGTCCATGAATGTACTGGGCAGGAATTGGTTCGTGAACCTGATGTCCTGAGGCGTAACCTAAAACTGGGTTTGTAAAATCACCAGCGAGTTTAAGGTTTGATGCATCACCCTTAACAACCTGTGGTTGTAGGTCAGGGATTGGGGATCCGTTGTTTGATCCATAAGCACTTCCGGTACTGCTAGGATATGAACTAGTTCCAGATGACCCACCACCACCACTAGATGATCCATCGGGTGCCATCATATTACCAACCACGGAAGAGGCTAGGGCACCACCTACGGCTCCTGCAACCCCACCACCAATTGCGCTTGATACTAAAGCTCCTGCTACTACGGCCATAATTATTCCAATACTATCGAGTAATGTTTTTCAAAATATTTTGCACCCAATCTTTCTAGCAGAACACCATGATCTATTGTGGCGGTGACTGGAAGCGTTATGAGTTGCGGATTATGTTTTTTAATTTCGTCTATAGTCCACTTTAAAAATTTAAAAGCGAACGTCCCTTTTCTATATTCAGGGGCAATGTACAATGACTGCGCTGTTGCTACTAAGGATGTTTTGTAAAATAAATGTTTACTTATCATCCAACACTGAAACCCAACAAAACTATCATCGTCTTTAATGACATGGAACTCTACCATTCCAAGTCTTTCTAATTCTTTAAACATCTCTACATGGATGTCTAATTTTAAGATACCTTTGTCAACCACCAACTCGTCATACTGCCGATCTATTAGATCTTTGACAGCTGGAAAAAATTCGTCTGCGGTTAACTTTTTGTATGATATCATCTAAGTATACTAATGCATAAAACCCTTAGTATACGCCCTAGTGGTTAGGTTGTCCATTGATCAAAATGATAAATTGAGAAGCCCAATCCTGCCAAGATTCAAACCCCTCAGGTCCTGGAATGTTATACTGCATGAATGATGGGGTCTGAGCTATGTTTCTGGCAGTAATTGCCCAGTCTTCTTCTGTGGTAATTGGGATAGGCTCCTGACCATAGTACATGATCAGGTTGCCATTAAACGTTTGCCAGTCAGTATTTATTGGGGTAAAAGGAAATACCCTTTGGAATAAATTACGGCCGCTCATCACCATACTCTACAGTTAATAGAATACGACCCATTTCATAATTACCATCTAGTTCGTTTGATACAAAGGTTAAATCCATCTCACGATATTCTAATCGAAGGTCAATCTTTTCTGTGTTGGCATCAAACCTAAATGGCCCAGACACTTGATTTTGGCTTTGAGCAAACTTGCGACCATTAACGATGAGATCCAAAGATCCGCCCAATACAAAGTCTGGTTCCAGACGACGTAAGTGCATACGTCTATTGACAGCTGGAGAGCTGTCGTTTGATGGTGTGCCACCAACCCAAGATATGTCGCAGGTGGTAAAACTTGAGTACACGGCCAATTCTTGAGATGCTGTAATCTTGTTTAAACCAGTCTCATGTTGCCAAATGCCATAACCTCCGGTCACAGCAAACACTGAAGTTCCTGTCGCTGGGGTTGATGGTAAAGGTGTGGCTGAATTTAATATGATCTTAGTAGCATTAATACCCGTTGGTAATATAGTTACAGACTGAACGCCAGATTGTGTGCCGCTGGTGTTAATTGCAGCACCACCTGATGTTGCCGAAATATTAGAAGTTGCGCCAGAAGAATTGACTACATAATATGTAGTGCCTGCGGTGATACCTGTAGGTAATGCGCCGGTAGTTGAAAACTTAATCTGTGTATTATTTGCTGGTGCAGTACCTGAGGAATATGTAATAACCCCTGGTGATGCAATAGTAATTGTTACAGCGTTCACAATATCAAATAAATAAGATGCTGAACTAATTTGATAATTAGCAGCAGATGCCACTGTGGATAATGTAATATAACTATTAGGTAAGAATGTTGTTGTTACATCGCCAGCGATATAAAACACTGTGGATGATGTAGCTGTTTGTCCTGAAGGTGTTGCTATTGTGTTATATGCTTGACTGTAGTTATCTTGGTAATTCCAGTCTCCCCAGATTGGAGATGGAAACACTTCAGTAGTAAATCCACTTGAGCGTTGTGCGCCTTCAGCTTGGCCAGCATCGTACCAGATCTTATCTTTTACATTGTAAATGATAGCATCTGTGCACTCTGTGGCGGATCCGCGAGGGTAGAAGAACCAGATCTCGTTGTATCTTGGTACTTTAGTTGCCCAAACTTTTTGACGTTGTTGGTAGTTAAGATTGTCAAACAGCCAGTTAACATTTTTATCATTAGGTAAAACTGTAACGTAGCCGTTGTATACATAAAATCTATCAACACCCATCCAGTAATATACCCCATCCATTTCAACAACTGAACTGGATGACATGATAGAGATCTCACTAGAGACAATATCGTACTGCCAGTATGTAGAACCATTATTAACAAATGACACACGAATTAAACTATCAGTTGCCCAGAATAATCCAGATGGTGACGCAGTACCACCACGTACAGGCAAACCCTTAACAACCTTGCCTGTTGCCACGTTTACTTGGTTAGCAAGTGGACCATTCCAATCCGTTAAGATTTGGTTTTGATAAATAGAACTGACATTATTATTGGCAATGAATCCATTTGATCCATACACAAAAATAAATGGGTGTAGTACACAAACACCCCCATCAACCACAATAGGTTTGTACGTTGGGTTCGTGCCTCCGGTATCTGCTAATCCAGTAAATGTCCACGTGTCATTGCTTCCGGGCAGAACAGATCCTACATATACTTGACTAGCAATACCATTGTCTACGTTAGCTAAATTTAACCCTGGATGTGCTAAAAGATTAAGTGCCCCACCCAAAGGAGAATACTGGTAATCAAATTGCCATAATAAATTTGGATTAGGTTGAAAGTACGTATTCGCAAAATAAACCGTAGTAATAGCAGATGGAATAGTTGTAGTAAACGTAACTACAGTAGTTGGTCCAATTGAAATAGAGTGTGTGCCTGACTGCGTACCTGATGTATTGATAGCTGTCCCACCAGCGGTTAATGCAATGTTAGACGTTAATCCAGATGAATTGATAACATAATATGTCGTACCCGCAGTGATACCTGTTGGCAATGCCCCAGTGGTTGAGAATGTAATTGCTGTTCCATTTGTAGGAACCCCACCAGATGGGTATGTGATAACCGCTGGTGATGCTATACTAATGGTAACATTTTCAGAACTGGTAGCGTTGTATGCTGAACTTTGAACAGTGTAGATTGTTGGATTAGTGGACTGAGAAAATACCACCTTATTACCAGCTGTAAATACGTTGGTGTAGTTTGTGCTACTTGCGATAGTGATAGTTGTTGTATTGTTTGTTGCCACAGTAAATAACGCATACCCTGCCAACATTTGTGCCATAAAAGGGCCCGCACCAACCCCGAAAGATTGGCCTGTAGCAAAAATGTCTAATCCGTTTTTATTACCAGAAAATACATAGTTGACCCCATTATTGGAGTTCATGATCATGCCGCGAGGGATGCCATTAAATGTGGAGAATATCTGTTGATATCCACCCATTTTTTTAGGGACTCCGCGTTGAAATCTACACCAAACACCATCACTACATTCTCGAGCCTCAAACTGAGTGCCGTCGCGCTTAATTCCGGCTTCTAAGCCAAGGGTATAAATTTCACTATATTGTGGTTCTTGTTGTGAATCTTGCGCCATCTAGAATGTTCCACCAGAAATTAATGCGGCCGTAAATGCTGCCGGAGTTTTAACTTGAAGTGATGAGGTATTTGATGCATCTAAAGAAAGCATATTAAGGCTATTAGCAGAAAACCCTAAAATGTTAGTACCTGCTAAGTACATACCATTGACGTTGTTACCAGAGCCAAGGAATGAAAATGTTGGCACAGAAGCTGATCCTGCTGGACCATAAAAAATATTAGTGGTCGTTTGAGAGATAACATACAAAGCGTTACCGCTGGCAACTACCACGGCCACTGAGCCAGCAGCTAAAGTAATAGATGCTGAGGTGCCAGAAAGCACAAAAGAAATAGAATATGCACTTGATGTTGTGGCATTGATTAGTGCGTACATTTGCGTAATGTTAGGTAACGTAACAGTTAAGTTAGTTGTACGAACACCGGATAATGCAACATAGTTTTGAATGTTAGGTGCGTTAGCTACCAAACTAAATGAACTGCCAGAAATACTATCCACATCATATGTTGCAGATGATAGTGTGGCATTTGTTTCAGCGGCATATCCTAAAGTAAAGAAGTTGCCAGAGGATTTTTGGTAGTAAATAAATCCAGAGTTATTTGGATTTATTGACAAAGTTGATAGGGCATTAATTGTTGATCCACTTGGGGGTGTGAGGACCAATGTACCTGTGCCGCCGTTTCTAAATCCAATCCACCAGCCATCGGATAATCCTGAAACAGCTGGTAAATTAATAGTTCCAGATCCTGCAGTCCATACATAACTAACCGCACGACTTGCATCAGATAATGTTGGAGCAGTGGATATTGTCACCACGTTAGCAGTGACTGCTAACTTACCCACTAATGTAGTTAAGCCTGCACCTTGAAGCATTGATGCACTAGCTGAAGATGTTCCAGTGCCTAGGGTTAAGTTATTCCACTCAGGCTCTGTGGCTGTGTTATTAACTAAATAAAAGTATTGTGACACGCCAGCGGCAATTGATGTTGATCCGCCACCATCGAAGTCAACAACAGTGAATGTGTTAGCGCCTAAGTTTCTAATGAGAATATCAGATCCAAGAGAACCTTGTGTTGAATCTGGTAACGTAATTGTTAAGCCTGTAGTTGAGGCTGAACAATCCATAATACGTGCGGCAGGAACCTGTGTTGGGTTTACAACAGCAGGCCAATACAATTGAGTGTTGGTTGAAAACGTTAACGCGTAGTACGATACGTCCGTTGGTTCAATAACGGTGCCGGTAAATGGCGAGGTAAAAGTAGACATCTATTAAGGTTCCTCAATTGTGGTGTTTCGATCAATACGGCGAGAATTATCTTCTTTCTTAAGTGCCGCTAATGAATCTGTGTAGTATTGTTTCCAAACAGGCAATTTATCAAGCGCTTTTAAGTACCCTTGGGCTTGTAATAATGTGCCAAAAAGCATTGCTTGAGGACACTCGCGTGTAAATAAGTTTTGTTGGTTTGAACTATCTAATGGTTGAATTTCACTATAATAGATAATTTCAACAGGATATGCTGCATCTGGTTTTGGGGCAAACGCCCAGTTATTGTAGTCATACTCTGCATAATACAAAGGTTGACCATTGGATGATTCAGATTGATACATTGAAACATAATCTTGATTACGCATCAAAATGGGTTGCCCGTTAACCTTCATAGAAACGGTTTTGCGCCATCTTGCCGGTTTAGATAAAACCACTTGGTTAGTTGCTAGTGATGTCTCTACAACAGTTAATTGCAAATATGTTTTAAGCTCTGCCGCAATAGCAGACTCTGCCAATCCAATTAAGCTAGGAATTTGAGCAATGAACTGATCATCGTCACGCTCCATGTAATTGATAACGTCCTGAACCAAGTTGTCATAAGTTTGTTGATAAGCGCTAGTCATACTACCTCGTATAATAACTTATGTTAGGTTGGAAGTAGATAGGTGACTTGTCACGATCTTCTTCTTCAGCATCTTGACGTAACTGCATAGCTTCTTGTTTAAGGTACGTAATTCGTGTCATATCTGTATTAGGTAATTGCAACGCCAATTTGTGTGATAGTTCAGCTTGAATGTAAGGCACCCAGCGATCTGGTAAATATAACTCGTTAGTTAAACTACCTACATCCTGCGGTTGCAATTCCAAAATAAACTGGAACACTTGGAAATTATTGTTTGGAACAGGCCACAAAAATAACTGAGGATCAATTTGACGATTGAACCAATATTGTAAAGAACGATTGCCTGGGAACTGCTTATTTGGTAAGCTAAAATAGTCTGTACGATTTAACCTAGCCAATGGAATAACTTGTTGACTTTGAGCAAACTGAATGGCTCTAAGTGAAAATGTTGATCCAGTGTTTCTGTTATTTAATCGATAGTAATAAAACGGTTGCGTAATAGTAACAGTTTCATAGTACCATTGTTGATCTGATAATGTCGCTGGATTTAAAGATTGAATTGTTGTCCAAGTTACACCATCATTACTAGATTGTAAATCTAAGTTATAGGTAGTGGTGGTTCCTGGAGAATATGCATTAAATCCGACATAAAAAATACGTGTTTGATTTTGAAAACTAGATCCAAAATAGTTTTCTGACAAAGTAGATGTTGCATAAGATGTCAGTGATGCGTTGCCAATTTGATCGAACAATACAGG
>Ga0007819_1000844_pt1 | contig 9885 bp, 17 predicted proteins | sample CryBogCBE07Jul09_FD_71203 | JGI IMG/M metagenome (GOLD analysis project Ga0007819, IMG submission 71203) | Freshwater microbial communities from Crystal Bog, Wisconsin, USA - CBE07Jul09 | ecosystem: Environmental > Aquatic > Freshwater > Lake | place: Crystal Bog, Wisconsin, USA | collected... | reverse complement strand
CAGGCATCACAAGTGTTGATATTGTTATCTATCTAACAAGCATCGCGGCTTAACGCACAATGGGGGTGAAAAGCCCCCTCTAAATTTAGTCCTTAAGTGGAATATGGAAACTTAAATGAGTTCACAAGAAAAATACTTCAAAATTAAAAACGGCCTACAGTTTGATGATGGCACTTATGTCACAACTGCTAATGGTCTACAGGGGCCAACAGGACCACAAGGCAATCAGGGCCTAACAGGACCAACGGGCAGTCAAGGACCCACAGGCGCAACAGGTGCTACGGGCAGTCAAGGACCCACAGGCGCAACAGGTGCTACGGGCAGTCAAGGACCCACAGGCGCAACAGGTGCCACAGGTCCTACTGGAGCGACGGGCAATGTAGGGCCAACAGGTCCAACTGGAGCCGCAGGCACTAACGGAACTAATGGAACAAATGGTAGCCAGGGACCAACAGGTCCAACTGGCGCACAAGGTAGCACAGGTAATGTGGGACCCACTGGGCCTACTGGTAGCCAGGGTAGTCAAGGCGTAGCTGGGCCTACAGGACCAACTGGTAGCACTGGATCACAAGGATCTACAGGGCCAACAGGACCTACAGGGGCAAATGGAACTACTGGGGCTATTGGGCCAACGGGTCCCACAGGTGCTCAGGGAACTGCTGGAACAAATGGTAGCACAGGACCCACTGGGCCAACGGGTCCCACAGGTGCTCAGGGAACTGCTGGAACAAATGGTAGCACAGGACCCACTGGGCCAACGGGGCCAACTGGCGCACAAGGCACAACTGGTAATACAGGTAGTCAGGGACCTACGGGACCAACTGGGCCTACTGGTGCCGCGGGCACTAATGGTAGTAACGGAACAAATGGTTTAGGATTTAGTGGCTTAACATCTAGTGACAGCAAACAGCCTAGCACCACAGTTGGCACTACTTATAATTTCAATGTCAACCAAGCACAAGGAACCAATGCTTTTACAGTTGGTGAATATGTATTCATTACATCAACTGGTTTTGGTGATCAATTATGGGGTAACATTACTGCTTATTCTGGCACAGTCCTAACAGTCAATGTGATAACCAGCACAGGTGGTATCACTGCTCGTTCAGATTGGTTGATTAGTTTATCAGGAACACGCGGAGCGGCTGGACCTACTGGACCTGGCGGAAATACTGGTTCTACAGGTAGCACTGGTCCAACTGGGCCAACGGGTCCTACTGGGGCACAAGGCTCTACTGGAACCACAGGCAGTCAAGGGCCAACTGGGCCTACGGGGCCAACAGGTAGCACTGGAACTACAGGTAGCACAGGACCAACTGGGCCTACGGGGCCAACAGGTAGCACTGGAACTACAGGTAGCACTGGACCAACTGGGCCAACAGGACCTGCTATTGATACTCCATACGCTTTAACCTATGCGTCCACACTAACTCCTGACTTTACTAACGGCACAGTTCAAACAACTACGCTAACAGGTAATGTGACAATCAGTGCGTTTAATAATCCAGTATCAGGGCAAGCAATTACTCTAATCCTTACACAAGACGGAACAGGTAGCAGAACATTAACTTCAACTATGAAATTTGCCAATGGTTATAAAACATTATCAACCGCGGCAGGTTCAATTGATATCTTAACTATCAGTTATATTGGAACTACCTATTACGCCGCGCTAACCAAAGGATACGCATAATGAAAGGCCTTAACAGACAAATTGTTAGGGCGGCTTCTACTGCATCCAGTTCAGTAGATCTATATCCCAATCATACCACATTCCTTGCTCACTTTGATGGTGCTCAAGCAGATACCAGTGGTGTTGGCTTTCAAGATTACAGTTGGAATCGTTGGACACCAAGTCAAGCAGTAAGTGAAACTCAAAATGCGGCCTTAACAGCAACTACCTATTTCCAAGGTGGCACCAGTTTAGACATGAGTTACACCACAAACTATAATGTGGCAACTAGATATAGTGCTGTCAACTGGGCAGTTCCAACAGGCACGACCGCAACTATTGCAGGCACAGTTTGCGATATGAGTAGAGATTGGACTATTGAAGGTTGGATCTATTGGGTCAGTTTACCTGCCTCAGGTTCACAGGCTTATTTTGTTTCTACAGATAGTCCAAATAACTTTACCTATAGTGCCACAGTTAATGGCGTTCGTCCTGGATGTCGTGACAATGGAGAACTTTTCTATTACATGGACAATGGAACAGACTATGGTGGTCCAGCACAAGGAACAGCAGGTTCTGTTAAATTTACCACAGGACAATGGCAACACTTTGCCATTGTTCATCAAAATAACTTTTTAGGTGTATTCCTTAATGGTGTTGCGGCTACAGGCAGTTGGATTGCCAACCCAGGTGCTAGAACACATTCACAAGGTTTTGGTTATGTTAGAGTAGGTGTTGATTGTCAAAAGTCAGGCAGTCCTTATTATATTGATGAAGTGCGTATTACTTCTGGTGTCGCTCGCTATTCAACAGCAACAAACTTTACAGTTGATGCATCAAGTCGTTTTCCATTACCTAAAGATCCTTATAGAGCCAATGTAACCACACATCTTCGTTGCGAAAATGCTGTGCTAGATGTTAGCCAAAGACAAGTTGCTTGGTCAGTTAATGGAACTATGGCTTACAATACAGGTGGTAGCCAAGCATTTAATAGTTATTGTATGAGTCCTCGTCAGGGCTCAAGTCAATCAACTTATGCTTATGTAACTACAAGTGGAGATACAGGACTCTTTAGCCCAGGCACGGGTGATTTTACTATTGAATGTTGGGCTTATAGAACAACAACTAATAATGGACAAGGTATAATATTTGACAATCGCCCTTATCTAACATCATCAACCACTCCTTCAACAGGTGCCGCAGGACTTCAATTTTGGTTTGATGGAACTAATTTGGCACACTATGCAGATGGCGGATCTGTACCAAAGGATACCTTGGTTGGTTACGGTGCGCATGGTATGAGTTCTACTACATGGTATCATATTGCACTTTCAAGAAATAGCGGCACCTGTAAAATGTATATTAATGGTGTTCAAAAGGCTTCTTACTCAGATACTAACAATTATGGATTTAATACTACATCTGGTGCTTATGCAGGAACACAAGGTGTGGCCAATACCTATGCTCGCATAGGTGAAGGTAATAATGCCTCAAACAATAATAACGGTGCAAACTTTGATGAGGTGCGTATAACTGTTGGTGTTGGAAGATACCCTGCGGCATTTACCCCACCAACAGCACCTTTCCCAGGAGAATAATATGAACATTAGAATAGATATATTTCAAGGACCTATCCAATTAGGTTCCATAGATGCAGAATGGACAGATGCACAAACATCAGACTATTTTATCAGTTTGGCACAAGCTGAATATCCGGACCTACAGAGAATTGAAATCCACTGCGACTTATAATCATGACTATAGAAACTATTGAACAAGAAAGTGAAAGCCTACCTACTCATGTGAGTCTATGTGCTCAACGCTATCACGCATTGGAAACTCGCTTGGATGCAGTTGAACATCGCTTGGATGAACTTGCGGCCTCAGTTAAAGAATATATCAGAACAACTAGGGTAACAATCATCCAAGCAGTATCAACCATCATAGTCGCAGGCATTGGAGCCACTGGCACTATTGTTGCCGTAATCCTTAACCACCCATTAAAGTAAAAGATAATTATGGGTATGGACCCAAAATATTATCTAAAGGCAATCACACCTATTTGTGAATACATTGAAAATGGCAGTAGTTTGTTTACTAACCTACAGGGCAAAGTCAAAGATGGCGAAATCAGAAGCGAACTCCCAGAAAAAGGACACACAGTGGTGCTGGCTTTTAAGCAAGCAGAGACCACCTGCGACTGGTGCTACGAACGAGTTGAACAACCTAACCTTAAAACCTATTCCCGCGATTTTGAATCCAAAGTTTGGCAAGGCAAATGCAAAACCTGCAAACAAAAAAAGGTAATAATTAAATGACAGATTTGAAGATATGTGTTTATGCTATATGTAATGGTGAAGTAGATTTTGTTCCCCGCTTTATGGAAGGGGCTAAAGCGGCAGACCTCGTCCTAGTCTGCGATACTGGTAGCACTGATGGTGCTGGTGATAAGTTAAGAGAGTTGGGTGCAACAGTCTATGACATCTCAGTCAAGCCTTGGCGCTTTGATGATGCCCGCAATATTGCACTAGGGCTAATCCCCACAGATATAGATGTCTGCATGAGCTTGGACATTGATGAAGTGCTTCAGCCAGGTTGGCGTGAAGAAATTGAGCGTGTTTGGAAGAAGGGCGAAACCAATAGACTCAAATACAAATTTGATTGGGGTGCTGGCATAGCATTCTATTATGACAAATGCCATGCCCGTCATGGATTCCGTTGGCGTAATATGTGCCACGAAGCAGTTTATCCAGACCCACGCACCGTTGAAGTTTGGGCAACAACAGATGAACTTCTAGTGATCCATATGCCAGATAACACAAAAAGCCGCGGACAATATATGCCCTTGCTAGAAGCGGATGTAAAAGAAAATCCTTGGAATGCTCGCAATGCCTTTTACTATGCCAGGGAGTTAGGATTTCACAAGCGTTGGCAGGAATCAATAGCCGCAGTAGATCGTTATTTGGCCTTGCCAGATGCAACATGGGTCAATGAAAGGTGTTATGCGTTGCGAGTGAAGGGTAGAGCATACGATGCTTTAGGAGATGGCGAAAACGCCTTAAAAGCCTTCAGATTGGCGTCAATTGAGGCTCCTTTTACACGAGAACCATGGGTAGATCTGGCAGAATCCTGCTATAAGAAAAGTCTCTGGGATGAGTGTTATATCAGTGCCGTTCGTGCCCTAGCTATCAAAGACAGAGAAAGTGTTTACACAGTGGATCCAGAATGCTGGGGATGGAAGCCCTATGACCTAGCCGCACTGGCCGCTTGGAATATGGGCATGACTGAAAAGGCTGTGGAGTTTGGCACTATGGCTAAAAATATGGATCCCTCTAATGAGCGTCTAAGTGTAAATTTACTCTATTATTTGGGTGTCAAAACCGTCAGCTAATAAATACAATGCGATAAGAGAGTTCTAAATTATCTTCGTTGGTTGTTTAGTCCATCTTTCCCTAGATTGGTTTTATCACCTCTCTTATTGCACCTACACTCCTATGTAGGTGGACACAAAAAAGGCGTTGTCATATAATCCCTATAAGATGCGGGTCTTATAGGGATTTTCTTTTGGCGTAAAATTCTTTTGCTTTTACCCAGTTTCTGCCATATAATTTACATATTGCATAAATATTATTGATAAAACAATTTAGGCGCATGACAGAATTCTCTTTAACTAACTCTGAGCTTACACATTATACAAACTTGTGGTGCCGTTCTGTTGGCATTAAAAGTAGAGATCTAACTAAGCATCCACAAATTGACGATGTTATTATTCTAGTCAAGTTCCACCAAGAGTTTTGGTTTGATCTAGATAAAACACAGCGTGGAGTTTGGGCGGCATTATGGAGCTGGGTATATCACAAGCAATTTTCACTCAAGGCAAAACATCTAAACAAATTGGCAAATATTACGGCAAGTGTAATAGGCAGAAGATCTAAAGCAGAAAAAACTAGGCAACACATCAAGGCACTTCGCGAAAGCATCACACAACAAAGGAGCGTTCATATGACGGCTAATCCGCTCCTCGCCACAGGATTTCTTATTCAGTCCTGATTAGAGCGGTGCCCAAGACGCCTAGCAATAGGTAGCAGTTATATATAGACAAACTACTGCTTGAAAGTCTGAATAAGTCCCATTCCTGGAAACAGGCGACTTCAGAAAGAATTTTACTGAGAGTTTGGGAGACGGTTAGTGGTTAGGACAATATTTTTTTTGTTTCCTAATTACATTAGCCGTCCCATGAACTCTTTCAGTAGATCTCTTTTTCAAGTTGTAAAATAAAAAACAGCTATCAATTAGAAATATAACTGAGTGAAGCGAAGTTATATTTTTAGTTGTTAGCAGGTCTTGTTAAAGACCTCTTATAATTAAACCACCTATAGGAAATATGTATGAATGAACTATTAAATGATTATCCTTTTTTAAAGGAATTAATTTATATCTTTGGAAAGATAAAGATTTTGAAATGGAACTTAAAAGTTTTTATGCGGCTCGTGCCAATAGGGCAAGTTTAATATGAAATACTATCCACCACCTACACCTGAACAAAAACAAAAAATGGATGAGGAAACTCGCCAAATAAACGAACGCTATATGCTAGTCCAAGGTCTAATAAAACGAATAGATAATAACACACTTACAGAGCAAGACAAGTTGGATGTTATCAAATACAGTGATGATATCTTAAAATGGAGGCAGTATGATACGCGAATGAACTCCATCAAGCAGTTTGAACAGGCCTGTGCTGATAGGTCAGCCGCTAGACTTAAGGACCCTAATTGGGATCGTCAACGAGGAAACTTAAAAAATGGGAGTTAGACAACATCCACTATTTGGCAGATGGTGCTTTTTACGCAATGTCTGCAATAACGAAAACAATGCACTATATCAATACTATGGAGGTCGTGGCATTGACTACGACCCTCGCTGGGAAGATTTCCAAACCTTTTGCGAAGACATAGAAAGCACCATAGGCCTGCCCAAACCTGGCATGCACCTTGAACGCAAGAACAACGACAAGGGCTATTGGCTTAAGAATATGTGTTGGGCTACACCAAAAGAAAATAGCCGTAATCGCCGCACTAATCATTTGGTCAAATATAAAGGGCGAACTCAAACACTAGTAGAATGGTCAGAAGAATTGGGCATACCATTCCGCACTCTAGCACGACATCTCAATGAGTATGGTTGGTCAGTGCATAAAACATTCACTCATAAAGGTTGATTTTGTTCATTAGAATAAATAAAATGTATATATGAAAAAGACAAGAAAACCCACTCCAAGACTGCAAACACTATATCCAGGCGACCTTCTTTCACAAGAGCGTCATCATGCCTACAATGTGGCTCGCAGTCAGGCCAAATTCCGTATGGAACCCTTTGAATTAACCAGAGAAGAATATTTTAATCTTTGGAATCCTTCAGCATGGCACATGCGTGGTCGTGGAGCCAATGATCTAGTTCTAGTTCGTGAAGATGTTACAGGGCCATGGGCCGTATGGAACTGTAAAATTATAACCCGTGTGCAGAATATCTGTCGCAACAATGCTCGTAAAATAGGCCGTCCAAGATCTAAGTCAAAGTTGATAGGAGAAACAAATGGCTAAAAAGATTGGTTATATCAAAACCAAAAAGATGGAACCCCGCCCTGGAGTCAAGTATGCCACTGAATACTATATCCAAACATTAAAACAAAGAAAAGAATTATACAGCTATGTCAAATCCAGTATCAATGAACTGGGCATGCTAATTGATGAATGCCCAGAACTGGGTATGGAGTTTGGGGAACCGCAAAAAGGATTCCCCAAAACATCAGGTGGCAATCGTACTGGTTATGAAATACTAGAAGACATGGCCAATGAGCTCAAGGGCAAAAAGCGAGATGGCACACCCAAAGACATAGCCCGTGCTCCATTAGATCGTTGGAATAAACTATTACCCCAATATCAAATAGAAATGACTGAAATGGCGGGAGATAAAGGCAATATGTTTGATGATTTATTCAAGTAAAATAAATATAACTTATGCTAGATCCAGACTTTGACCCACTTGCACAGCTGGTCAGCTTGCAAACACAAATTAATCAATTGACTGCCAATAATCAGCAGTTGGTTACAGCACTTAATCATCAGGCCAATGCTCTTAAATTGATCAGTGCTCAGGTAGTAACAATTAACACCACATTACTTCAGTTGGATAATCAACAGAAAATTATCAATGGATTTATAGGTGAACAGATAAAACAAGGACAATAACATGGCAGATGCCTCAGACAAATTAGTAGACCACCTTAAGGAACTGTTCGCAGACAGCGTTCACCTTTATATCAAAGTAGAAGGGTTTTGCCTAGCAGTAGAAGGTTGGGAAATGTTGATGTATCACAAGACTTGGAAGAAAATGAGTCGCAAGATCAACAAGCAGACACACCTAATTGGACACACCATCCGTGAACTACAGGAAATACCTCCTGCCAGCCTAGATCGCATTGTGGAGCTGTCAGAACTAAAAGACATTGATGAAGCCCCAGATTTTGTCAAAATGAACAAGATCCTGTTTAATGACATGAAGACCATCAAGGATCGTGCTGTCAAAGCTCATGACCGTGCTCATGAAACCAAAGAATATGGTATTGCTGGTATTGTAGCAGGCTATATCAAATATCTTGATCATTGGATGTGGCATGAACTGGCCAGCACCATATGTGTAGAGCCAGACTACAACAAAGATGCAGATGGCAACAACGCAGAGTTTGAACCAGAAAAACTTTAACTAAAAGGGATTTGTAGATATGGCAGGATTTGATATGACACGCCTAAGTGTGGGCGTGACCAACAGATTTTATGTAATTGACAGAGCCATGTGGGCGCTAAGTCCCTACATTAGTTTTGAAGAAGGTGAAAAGATTGCCTTGGAACTAGAACGCATGGCCACCAGCAAAACAGAAGGCAACTTCACAGACGCAGATGCTTTCAATTGGCTAGCACAGCAGTTGGGCGGTGAACGCTATCAAGCAGTTCAAATGATGTGGACTCTGGACAATCAACACAATATCCAAAAACTCTATAATCCAGAACAACTGCGTGATGCTTACCTGCACAATATCACGCACACAGAAGGCACACCAGACGAAGTGGCCAAAAACCCCAACAGCTACACCGCAATCAAAATACTTAAAAGTGAGTATCAATAATGAAGGTAATTAATCTTGATAACCCTAATGCCCCATCTAAGTTATTTGAAGACTTTGTGCGCCTGCTACACAATGGATATTCAGAAAGTCAACTTCGCTTGGCCTGTTTACGCTTTGGACAACTTAAACAGTTTGGATTTATTATCCCTCGCAAGTTCCTGGTTAACATAACCTGCCCATATGAACTGGCAGAACTAGATTGGACCAATTGGCAGGATCAAGACAAAGAAATTTATTCAGCACATGACGCTGTAATGATCAAGTCTAAAAGCCTACAATGACCTATGAAGAAGAAAAGTATCAACTAGACCTAAAACTCAATGAGTGGCAACAACGGGTCAAAGCACAGGGCGAACAGTGGATTATTATTGCAGAAGGCCGTGACATGGCTGGCAAGACTGGTTTTATTCGCCGTGCGACAGAAAACCTTCCTCCACGCTCAGTGAAAATAGTAGCCTTGGACAAGCCCACAGAAGAAGAACGCAGTCAGTGGTATTGGCAACGCTATATCAACCAATTTCCACGCAAAGGCGAAATTACCTTTTGGGATCGAAGCTATTATAACCGTGCGCTAGTTGAACCCGTCATGGGCTACTGCACCCGAGATCAAATGAATGCCTTCTTATCAGAATGTCCCCGCTTGGAAAAGATGTGGACGCAAGCAGGCATCAAGATCGTGAAGTTTTGGTTTTCAATTTCCAAAGAAACACAAGTAGAGCGTTTCAATGAACGCATAACCAATCCACTTAAACAGGGCAAGATATCAGATGTTGATCGTGCGGCTCTAGGCATGTGGGATGAATATACTTCAGCCAAAGAGCGAATGTTCAAACAGACCAATACTCCCTATGCACCTTGGACTGTGATTAATGCCAACCACAAGCCCTCTGCTCGTTTGGAAGCCATTCGCTATATTTTGAGCAAATAAGATCTTGCTATAATCCATACGATCCCGTATAATCAATATACGGGCTCAGCCACCGTGTAGATGACTTTTGGCTAAATTTTCTGTTGATTTTAATTTCTA
>Ga0007819_1000843_pt1 | contig 9885 bp, 6 predicted proteins | sample CryBogCBE07Jul09_FD_71203 | JGI IMG/M metagenome (GOLD analysis project Ga0007819, IMG submission 71203) | Freshwater microbial communities from Crystal Bog, Wisconsin, USA - CBE07Jul09 | ecosystem: Environmental > Aquatic > Freshwater > Lake | place: Crystal Bog, Wisconsin, USA | collected... | reverse complement strand
CCTTCTTCCCCTCGCACTGGGTAAAGGGTGACACCTACGCCCTCGCGGCGTACATCTCAGGCGGTGGCGTGGCCGGTGAGCAAGTGCTCACCAGTGACCACACCGAGGGCTCGTGTGTGACTGGCGGCGGCGCATCCTGGCTCGCTACCGGGCTCTCCACCAAGGTCGGTGCCAGCTCGACCTTGACCATCTTTAACCCCACCGCCACCGAAGCAGTCCTGAATATCAGTGCGCTGGGAACGTCGGGCATCACCCAACCGGCGCCGTGGCAGGGGATCACGATTGGCCCCATGGGTCTTACGACGATTGATTTGCGTAACGAAGTTGTTAACACCCCAAACTTTGGCCTTGAAGTCAATGTGCTCCGCGGAGCGCTCGTGATGAACGATGTCCAGGTGATTGGTGGGTTCGCGTCGCTGGTTGCGGGCGCACCCGCTGCGGTGCAGTCGGCGACCATGAATGAAGTGCCGACGTCTGAGGGGGCTTCGGCCACCTTGCACTTCACGAATCCTGGTTCGCAGCCCGCCACCGTGACCCTCACCATTGACCTACCCGGGGCAAACACGGCAGGCAGGGTTGCCCCGCAAGGGGTCACCGTGCCGGCGCTGGGGACGGCCTCATTCGTCGTGACACCAAACAGCGCCATCCCCGCCGACGGCGAAGCCACGGTGCGCATGTCGGCAACATCGCCTGTGGTGATGGGACTCAGCAGTGGCAGCACAAAGGCCGCGGGTCGTCAGATTACGACCATGCCGACACCGTCGGGAGCATGGACGCTGCTCGACGCCACCGGCCGTGGCTTTGGATCGGCGGCGGTGACGAACACTGGCACCTCTGCGGCGACGTTGACCGTGACCGCTACGCAACACGGTGTGACCACAACGTGGCACACGAGCGTGGCGCCCTTGTCAACGGTGCCGCTGCTGACGCTCACGCCCGGTCTGACGACGCTGCGTCACGCCCTCGTCCACGTGACGAGTACATCGCACGCGCTCATCCTTGGAGCGAGCGCCGTGACCAAGACGGTCGGCGCCTATCTCGACAGTGGCCTAAACGGTCGGTAGCGTTGGCGGCTCCCAGGTAGGGGTCTCCGCCGGTGTCTCAACGACAGGCGCGTCGCGCTTTGCGGTGAGGTTCAGTGATGTGCCCGTGCGGGTACCGGCGGGGTGCACTGGCGAGCCAAAGGCCTCGTCAATCAAGCGAGCAGCTTCTTCACCATCAATCGTTTCGCGCTCCAACAGTGCATTCGTAAGGGCCTCGAGGCCAGCGCGGTGCAGCGTCAGGACCTCAATCGCCCGAGCCTCCTGCTCACGCAAAATGCGCTCCACCTCTTTGTCGATGACGTCAGCGGTGTTGGGGGAGTAGTCGCTCGAGTTCATCAGGCTGTCGCCCAGGAAGACCTGTTGACCGCTGCCCCAGGCCCGCGGACCAATCTCCTTGGACATACCCCACTCGCGCACCATGCGGCGTGCGAGGTCGGTGTTGCGCTGAAGGTCGTCGGAGGCGCCAGTGGAGAGGTCGCCGTAGACGAGCAGCTCCGCCACCCGGCCACCCATGCGCATGCACAAGGAGTCCTCGATGTTGGCGCGGGCCATGATGTGGCGGTCTTCTTCGGGCAACGTCATCGTCACGCCCAGTGCCATACCGCGCGGGATGATCGTGATCTTGTGCAGCGGATCCGTCTTGGGCAGGACGTAGGCGAGGAGTGCGTGACCACTCTCGTGGTAGGCGATGCGCTCGCGCTCGTCTTCCTTGAGAATCATGGTTTCGCGCTGCTGACCCATGGTGACCCGGTCACGCGCTGACTCGAAGTCCTCGAGCGTGATGGTCGTCGCGTTGCGACGAACGGCGTGCAGGGCGGCTTCGTTCACGAGATTGGCCAAGTCGGCGCCCGAGAAGCCGGGAGTTCCGCGGGCCACGATGTGCAGATCGGTGTCGGCAGCGAGGGGCTTACCCTTGGCGTGCACTTCCAGAATCGGCAGACGTTCGTCGAGGTCGGGCAGTGGCACCACGATTTCACGGTCGAATCGTCCTGGACGAAGCAGAGCGGTGTCGAGGACGTCGGGACGGTTGGTGGCCGCCATCAAAATCACGCCCTCGGAGGGGTCGAAGCCGTCCATCTCACTCAACATCTGGTTCAGCGTCTGCTCACGCTCGTCGTGCCCACCACCGACACCAGCGCCACGCTTGCGGCCAATGGAGTCGATTTCGTCGATGAAGACGATGGCGGGAGCCTGCTTACGCGCCGTGGCGAAGAGGTCGCGAACGCGGCTCGCGCCAACACCGACGAACATTTCCATGAAGTCAGAGCCCGATACGGAGAAGAAGGGCACGCCAGCTTCACCGGCCACGGCACGCGCGAAGAGGGTCTTACCGGTACCGGGAGGGCCAACGAGCAAGATGCCCTTTGGAATGCGCGCACCGATCTGGGCGTAACGCTGCGGGGTCTTCAAGAACTCCACCACTTCGGTGATTTCCTGCTTGACGCCGTCGTAGCCAGCAATGTCGGCAAAGGTCGTCTTGGGGCGGTCTTCGTTGAACTGCTTGGCTTTGGACCGGCCGACTGACATCATGCCGTTCATCTGGCCCTTGGCCTGGCGGTTCATGAACCACAGGAGGCCACCGAGAAGTACGAGCCAGATGATGTAGGGCAGGAGGAGCGCCAGGAGTCCTGACGAACTCGTGAAGGTGACGGACACGGCGTTCGCGCGAAGTTCGTCAACCTCTGACGAAAGCACGGGGACGGGGCCGCTGGTGGCGTAATTGACGCCATTGACGAGCTGGCCTGTGATCACGCCCGAGTTGTTATTAATGGCGGCTGACACAACAGTGCCGGCGGCGGCGTCGTGGACGAGCACGGAGTAGGGGATGTGTCGAACATCCTTCTGGGTAAGGATGGAAGGAACGACCAAGGCGCCGATGATGAAGGCAGCCAGAAGAATCAACAAAATGCGGCGCTTGCCTTGCGGCGTTTGCTTGCCACCACCAAGAAACTTCTTCATTCCGGTCTTGTCTTTAGTGGGAGTATTCACCGCTCCAGCCTAGATGCTTGGTGTCGCATCCAGTTCTGGGCCCACGGACCGGCAGGCCAGTTGTTAGCCTGCAAAGCGATGACTAATGAGCTACGAACCGACCGGCCAGGCGGCATCAGTGTCATAACGGCTTGTGTGCTTGGATTTCTTCTTGGTCAAGTGCTCGCCCTGATGGGCGACATAGTCGGGGTCGGCCTGTCCCACTTTCCCGGAGGGCTTGACGCGCTGGCCCATGCCGGTGAGGCGCCGTGGTGGAGTTTGCTGAGCTCGCTGCTGGGCCTCTGGATCGGGATGGTCGGCGCCATCGTCTACGCCAGTCGGCGCGGCGCGCAGTACTGGCAACCGCACTCTTTCCGGACCACTGGTCTGGGCGACGTCTGGTATCTCGTCGTTGGCGTGGTCCTCCAGGGCGTTATCGACGCGGCGTATCGGCCCTTTCACGCTCACTCGCTGAGCGGTCCGGTGAATCATCTGTTTGGTGACGTCCACGGCGTCATGTTCATTGTGATGGCCCTGCTTAGTGGCATCGTTGCACCGGTGATTGAGGAGAGCTTCTTCCGCGCGACGATGTTTCGAGCGCTCAGCGAGGAGTTCGTGCGCTATTTTCCACGCCGAGGGGTTGCGGGTGCCGTCGTGGTTTCCTCGCTTCTGTTTGGTTTAGCGCACGCCGAACTGGTGCAACTGCCCGGCTTGGTGGCCTTGGGCATAATCCTCGCCATCGTCTATCAGCGCACGCACCGACTGTTGCCCAGCGTCCTTATCCACGTCGGATTTAACGCGGTAGCCGTTCTCGATGTCCTGGCGCATCGGATGCACTGATGTCGACTCGCACGCTTCGACTCATCGACGCGGCTGCTGTGGTCGCGGTGGCGGTTGTGGTGCTCGTCGCCACGCATCCCACCGACGTCTTTTCGACGTCGTTGATCACCGGTGGTGATACCGGAGCGCACGTTCAAGCGGCGGCCTACCTACGCCATGTGGGTCTCGGTAATCTCACGCCGTGGTTTCCTGGCTGGTTCGACGGCATGCCGCTGTATACCTATTACTTCGTCTTGCCCGACGCCAGTGCGGTTGCCCTGAGCTACCTCTTGCCCTTTACGGTGGCCTTCAAACTTATGACGTTGGCGGGGTCGCTCCTCATGCCACTTGGTGCCTACGTGATGGGGCGGCTGATGCAGGCGCCTCGGCCGGTGCCGCTGGCCCTCGCGATGGCCACGTTGCCGTTCTTGTTTGATGCCTCCTTCACCATCGACGGTGGCAACTTGTTCTCGACCATGGCCGGTGAGTATGCCTTTTCCCTCTCACTCGCTCTCGCTCTCATCGCCCTCGGTCTCTTCGCTCGAGGCATGCGGACGAGTCGGGGCTACTGGCTCGCCGGTCTCGCCCTTGGGGCAACGTTGCTCTCGCACTTGTTGCCGTTCTTCTTCGCCCTCGCGATGATTGCAGTGCTCCTGGTTTTCGAGTTCGTTGCGCGGATGTGCTCCGGCGCGCGCGAGGATCTCGCCCGGCCACTGCGCTTCACCATTGGTGCCGGTGTCATTTCCTTTGGCACCGTGGCCTGGTGGCTGTTGCCCTTTGGAACCTTGCAGAACTTCACCAACTCGATGGGATACGTGAACGACTCCGTGTCGACGATGCACGCCATCGCCACGCAACTTGGTTGGTTCAATGCTTCGGGTGGCCCGTCGGGTGATCGATGGGTCCTGGTGCTGGCCGCGGTGAGCTTTGTGGCGGCCTGGTGGTCTCGCCAGCGAGTGGGTCAGTTCCTTGCCGTCTGGTGTGTGTTGGCCGCAGCGGCCTACATTGGCGATCCGCAGTCCGTTATTTGGAATGAACGTCTAGTTCCGTTCTGGTTTCTCGGGGTGCATCTGCTGGCCGGCTGGGGTGTGGGCTACTTCGTGTGGCTCTTCGCACAACGTGAGGCCCGTGTGCGCCAGCGACGAAGCGATGAGGCCCTCGCGCTGCTGGAAGATGGAGACATCGCTGAAGCGCGAGCACAGGCACACTCGTGGCTCGCGAGCGAGCACCTGGCCACCCTCATTGGCTCGAGCGCGCTGGTGCTGGTGCTCGGGCTGGCCTCGGTCGTGCCCGGGCAGATACCCGCGATGTCGTCAGCACTGCACTTGGCCCAGGGTGGCAACACGGTCTCGTCATGGGCCGCCTTTAATTACGCGGGATATCAGGGCCAGGCCGCCTGGCCGGAGTATCACTCCTTGATGACGACGATGGCGCAGGTAGGCCAGCGCTACGGATGCGGTCAGGCGATGTGGGAGTACGACAGCACCGAGAATCGCTTCGGAACGCCCGAGGCCCTCATGCTGTTGCCCTACTGGACCAACAACTGCATTGGTTCCATGGAGGGTCTGTTTTTCGAGTCGTCCGCCACCACGCCGTATCACTTCTTGGACCAGGCGGAGTTGAGCGCCAACCCCAGTGACCCGCAGGTGGGATTGAACTACGGCCCACTTGATGTGGCCCGCGGAGTTGCCCACCTCCAAATGCTCGGTGTTCGCTACTACATCGCCTTCAGCTCCCAGGCGGTAGCGCAGGCGAACGCCGACCGCTCGCTGACGCTGGTGGCGCAGACCGCACTCTTCGCGTCGTCGGGCACCCGATGGTCGATCTACCGCATTGCCACCAGCCCCGTTGTGTCGCCGCTGACCTATCAGCCTCGAGCCGTGCCTGGTCTGACGAGCCGCGTTGCGTGGCTGGCGGCGAATGAGCAGTGGTGGCTGCACCCCGCGTCGTGGTTTGCCACACCGCAGGGAACGCCGCTGGTAACCGAGGGCCCCTCCTCCTTCTACCGGGGTGCCGGTGCGCCCGCCAAGGAGCCAGCGGTGCAGGTGCGCCACGTTGTTCAAAGCGGTGCGGGCATCTCCTTTGACGTCAGCCGCACGGGTGTGCCGGTGATGGTGAAGGTCTCGTACTTTCCCCGATGGCACGTTCGAGGTGCGCTTGGCCCGTACCGAGCCTCACCAAATCTCATGATTGTGGTCCCGACCCAGACGCACGTCACGCTGCACTATGAAGAAACCGCTCCACAGCGCCTCGGGGGCTCCATCACGGCCTTCACGCTGGCGAGCGGCCTCGGCGTCGTGGTCGTGGTTATCCGGAGGCGCTGGGCTACCCGTCGGTAGAATAGAGCCAATGGATACATCGTTGATTTTTAAGGCGTACGACGTGCGCGGCACGTACCCCGAACAGATCAACGAGGACCTGGCCCGCGCCATCGGCTCGGCCTTCGCCACCTTCGTCGAGGCACCCCGCATCGTGATCGGGCGCGACATGCGCCCCTCGGGCGTGTCACTGGTGGCCGCCTTTGCGGAGGGCGTTCGCGCCGCCGGCGTCGAAGTGCTCGACATCGGCCTCGCCTCCACCGACTTTCTCTACTACGCCTCGGGCCATCTGGACGCGCCGGGCGCCATGTTCACCGCCTCGCACAATCCCGCGGCCTATAACGGCATCAAGATGTGCCTGGCTGGCGCCAAGCCCATTGGTGTCGAGTCGGGACTCAAGGAAATTGAGGCCCTGACGCACGTCTTTCTGGCGACGCCCGCCAGCGGCGACCTCGCCCCGCAGCGTGAAGTGTCACTGATGCGTGAGTGGGTCGAGCACGTGCACTCCTTCATTGACGTCACGGCCCTTCGTCCGCTCAAAATTGTCGCCGACACCGCCAATGGCATGGGTGGCTTCGTGGCCCCCGAGATCTTTGCCGGCCTGCCTTTCGATGTCGAGATCATGTACCCCGAACTCGACGGTACGTTTCCTAATCACCCCGCCGACCCGCTGAACCCCGAGAACATCGTCGACTTGCAGCGACGGGTCAAGGAGGCTGGCGCCGATATCGGCCTCGCGTTCGACGGTGACGCTGACCGCGTCTTTTTGATTGACGAGTTGGCGCAGCCGATCAGCGGATCGACCACGACGGCCATGGTCGCCGCCTCGATGCTCGACAAGCACCCCGGCGCCACCATTCTCTACAACGTGATCTGCTCGAAGTCAGTGCCGGCCGTTATCGCCGAACGTGGCGGCATCGGTGAGCGCACCCGCGTCGGCCACAGCTACATCAAGTCCAAGATGGCGGAAACGAACGCCATTTTTGGTGGCGAGCACTCGGGTCACTACTACTACCGCGACAACTACCGTGCTGACTCCGGCATCATCACGGCCCTCGTGGTCTTGGAGCTGCTCAGCCGCTCGAGTGAGCCCTTGTCCGCCCTCGTGGCCCCGTTTTGCCGCTACGCCGCGTCGGGCGAGATCAACACCGTGGTAGAGAGCCCCGCTGACTCCGTGGCGAGGATCTCGGCGTTGGTGGCCGAACACGGCGCCAGTGTCGATGAGCTTGACGGCTTGACCGCTGACTTTGGGGATTGGTGGTTCAACCTTCGCCCCTCGAACACCGAACCGCTCCTTCGTCTCAACGTAGAAGCACCGACCGACGCCGACGTTGCCGCCCATGTTGCCTGGGTGCGCGAACTGATTGCGCAAGGAGAATAATGAGCCTCGACGCACGCCTGTTGGCGATTCTGGTCGACCCGAACGACCACGGTTCTTTGAAGTACGTGGCGTCAGCCAACGTATTATTCAATCCACGAACGCACCAGGTCTACGACGTCCGCAACGACATTGCCGTCATGTTGCCCGATGAGAGTCGCGTGGCCGTCGGTGATGAGCTCGACGCGTTGCTCGCCGCACCCGGTGTTGACACGGGTACTTTTCGCGCCTAGGGATCAGTCGAGTTGCAGGGGTCCGGCGTGGCCGAATCCCTGGCGAATGCCCTGGCCGGCGCGCTGGCGTAGCTGCTCTGGCTCAAACAACATCCAGTAGGCATTGCGAGCGTGGTCACGCGAACGGTTTTCGAAGACGCTGGCCAAAACTTTGGGGTCGTCGGCCTCGTCCTCGTGAACAAAGACTTCGAGAATGGGTGTTGAGGTGAGCAACTGGGCCATCATGATGCCCTGGGCCGCTTCGTGGGCACACTGCTTGTCAATTGGCGCCGAGCCAGGCATGCCGAGAGCGACCACAATCGAGCAGCCGTCTTTTTCGATCAGGTTCTTGGCCGCCACCGCGAGGTCCTTGAAGCCGGGGACCGTCTGAGCGATAACGGTGAATGTCTCGCCGTAGCCGGGGCAGGTGGCGAGCTCGCGTACCGCGGCGTCACCCATGTCGTAGCGAGCGAACATGGTGTCGACAACACCAATCTTGACGGGGGAGGACTTCGACGACTTGGTTTTGGCCATATTCCCAGTCTAGGAAGTGTGGTCGAGACGCGGTTCGCGTACGACCATATGCGCGCCGAGTAACTGCAGGGCGGCGGGGAAGTACGGGTCGCGGAACGTGCCAAAGATGTCCCAGCGTCGGACAAATCGGTTGCGGTCGACCAAGGGGTCGAGACGGCCACGAGACGAGCTGGCGTCGTGACGGATGACAACGTCGGGGACAATGACCACCGCCCCACCTTTGTTCTGGAGTCGCAGGCACAGATCCACGTCATTCATCACGACCGCGAAATCTTCGTCCATGCCGCCGACTGCTTCCCACGCTGAGCGCCGCACCATGGTCACGGCGCCAGTGACGGCCGCCACTTCGCGACGGGCATTGACGAGGTAGTCGTCGAGAAACCAGTTGCGGCCGTAGATCAGGTGCTGTGGGTATGGGGCAATAACGACGCCGTCGTGTTCGTGGTGACCGAATTGGTCGACCTGTCGACAGCCGGTGGCCGCGACACCCGCGAGAAGCGTCACGCCGACCATGCGCTCCAGCCAGTCGGGCGTTTCGATGACCGTGTCGTTATTCAGCGTCACGATGAGCGGCGCCGTGGTCGACGCCACGCCACGATTCATGATGGCGGCGTAATTGAACCGCCCAGGGCACGGGACCACGCGATGAGGGGTAGTGGCGAAGTAGGCGAGCGTCGCAGGGTCGACGGAGTCGTTGTCCAAAATGGTGATGCGATAGTTGGGGTAGGTGCTTCGCCCCTCAACTGAGTTAATGCAGCGTTCGAGCAGATCGAGACGGTCGCGAGTGGGGATGATGATGTCCACTAGCGGCGTCTCGGTCAAGGTCACTTCCCATGACACCAGGCCATCGGGCCGGACACTGGTGACGACCGCCGGTAGTCCACGACGGGCAAAGGCCGCGCTCACGACAGCCTGGGTGTCATCCGTCGTCGCTGTGCCGTGGGAGGTATCGACGGGGATGGTCACGGGAACATGGACGAAACGAGCCCCGGCCTCCTGCAGTCGAAGGTAGACATCGTGGTCACAGGCGCTTGCCGCCGCGCGGGCGAAGCCACCGATGGCTCGAATAGTTGCGGTCCGTAGCAACGCAGGTCGCCCAATGACGTTCATACCCAATAGGGTCAGTGGTCCAACAACGGGCGGCTTAAAAAGTGGGATGTGGTCGCGTAGCTCATCGGCAAACACGACATCGGCGTTGTCACGCATTGGCCAGAGCGTGGCGAGCGCTGACTCCGCGTCAGTGTGACTGGGGGCAATGAGAAGCCACTCGCTGTTAGCGACGGCAGCATCAAGATCATCAAATGAAACGGCTAGAGCTGCCGTATCAATACTGACCACGGCGCACCGAGCGAGCATGTCCGGGGTCGCTGACATGGGAGGGGCGGGCACCAGCAAGGACTCGATCGGTGGGGCTGAGGGCAGTGCCGGTAACTGATTGCCACGGAGACGTGACTCCAGTGACTGGGCCAAACGACGTCGGCGTGTGTCGTCACCAAGCAGGGGGCCGACGAGCCTCGTCAGCGTGCTACTCGAGTGTGAGCGTGCGGCGGCATGGAACGCTTTCCAGCGCCGGTGCAGTTCGCGGTCGGAAGCCAGAACGCCTTCACCGAGGT
>Ga0007819_1000842_pt1 | contig 9895 bp, 15 predicted proteins | sample CryBogCBE07Jul09_FD_71203 | JGI IMG/M metagenome (GOLD analysis project Ga0007819, IMG submission 71203) | Freshwater microbial communities from Crystal Bog, Wisconsin, USA - CBE07Jul09 | ecosystem: Environmental > Aquatic > Freshwater > Lake | place: Crystal Bog, Wisconsin, USA | collected... | reverse complement strand
AAGTTGTTTACAGCCCAGACAAACCATTATCATGCGGTGCAAAAGTTTGGATTGAAACCGAAGACAATATTGATATATTAACAGACCAAGGATGGATAGTATTATGAAAAAGAAATCCGAAGACGAAATTGCAACAGATAACGAACTTGCAATTTTACGAGAAAAACTTGAAACAGAAATTGATGTTTTTGAACGATGTAAAATAAGAAGAAGAATAAAATACCTAGAAGACGAAAAAGGAATTTTTTTAGAAGCACGGCGAACTTGGAGATAAGATGTCAATTGCACAGTATGATTTTACCAAACAAACAAACTACTTAAAAAGAAAAATGTTTTTAGATCCAGAAGGTCCAGTGTCGGTTCAACGTTTTGAAGAAGTAAAATATAATAAACTTCAAAATTATGAATTAATTCAACGTGGATTTTTTTGGGTTCCAGAAGAAATTAGTCTTACCAAAGACAAAATGGATCATAAAGATGCAAGCGAAGCAGTTAAACATATTTTTACTTCAAATTTATTAAGGCAAACTGCGTTAGATAGTATACAAGGTAGAGCACCGTTTCAAGTGTTTGGTCCTGTATGTTCAATTCCGGAATTAGAGGCATTGCTTCTAACCTGGAGTTTTTACGAAACATCAATCCATAGTAAGTCTTATTCACATATTATTCGTAATGTTTATAATGTACCTAAAGATGAATTTAATAAGATTCATGAAACATCTGAAATTGCAGGGATGGCTGCAAACGTCGGTCGTTATTATGAAAAATTGCATCTTCTTAACATACGAAAAGAATTAGGTGAAGATATATCATTGCATGAACATAAAAAAGCAATTTGGTTAGCACTTCATGCAAGTTATGCATTAGAGGCATTACGTTTTATGGTATCATTTGCCACAAGTTTAGCAATGGTTGAAAATAAGATATATATCGGTAACGGTAACATCATTAGTTTAATTCTACAAGATGAATTATTACATACCGAATGGACTGGCTGGATAATTAATAATGTTACTAAAGATGATCCAGATTTCTTAGAAATCGAAGAGGAATGTAAAAACGAAGTATATGAAATGTATTTAGAAGTTATCCAAGAAGAAAAAGATTGGGCAACTTATCTATTCAAAAAGGGAGTCGTTATTGGGCTAAATGCTGAAATTTTGAAGGATTTTGTCGATTTTACAGCGTTTTCTAGACTAAAAGATATCGGTATTAAGTATTTAGAAGATCACCCTAAGTTTAGCCCAATCCCGTGGTTTAATAAACACACAAATATTTCAAAAAAACAATCAGCTCTTCAAGAAACAGAAAGTACTAATTATGTTGTAGGTGCAATGAGTTCTGAGGTCAATTACAACGAATTACCAGAATTATAAGTAAAGTTATGAGTTATATATTAATTGAAAAAACAAAAAAACATATTGAAGACTTAGAAAAAATATTATTATCAACTTCAAATACACAAACTATGAGTGTAACCGTAGAAAGTATTAAATCAGCAAAAAATAAACTTGATATATTAGAGAAACTTGAGTTAGATAAATCTAACAATATTGTTAGTGATATGAAAGCAATTTTAAGTCATACCCGTGCAATTGACGATAAGTATAATTGTGGATCAGTGAAATTTATGCATCGTTTTGCAGACTTTTTAGAAGTAAGTGTATCAGCCTCTTTAGCCACAAAGGTAAGAAAATATACAACTAAAAATATTCATTCGCCAGTGTGTTCTATAGTAGCTAGTAAAAAACCTGAATTGATTCCAATGCCACAATACGGCGATCCTATATATGATAAAGTAGCAGCATTTCGTCAAGCACAAGTAAATGAACTTAAAAGGTTAACAAATATCTCAAAAAACTTTTTAGAAAAACCACTAACCTTTCGTGAAAAGTTAATAATAAAAATCAATAAATTGTTAGGGAAATCTAAACATGATTTAATAAAAAAAGAGCAAGATGACAGCATGAAAAAATTTGAAGAATTATTATTAAACAATATAAAAGAGGAAATAATATGACAAATGCAACAGAAGATGTATTAAGAATACATACATTACAAGATAAATTTAATCAAATTGAAGATAAAAATAAATGTTTACGAGTTCAATTTTTAGACTGGTTATCTAACAAAATGTTAGATTGGAGTAAACAAATTAAACAAGTGTCAGATCGCATTGACGCACCATGTGTTATTAGATTTGATAAACCAGAAAAACATAAATCTGTTTTTGAAGAAATTGATCAAGCTGATTATATTGCTACCGGTCTCAGTCAATATACAGATGTAAAAGGATTGAGAGCTGGTAAATCGTTAGATGAATGCACATATGTGATGCTACAAGATGGTTCTCTAAAATCTCGGGCACAATCTCGGGCAGAAATGTTAGATGAAATAAGAGCTGCATCTGACAGAATTGATGCAGAAATAAAAAGAGTTGAAGAAGAAAGACAGCTACTATTTTAACAACATAAAGGAAAGAAAAATGACAACTGCAATAGTATGGTCTAAAGATAATTGTCCAAATTGTGTACAGGCAAAGAATTTGCTCAAACTTATGGATATCACATATGAAGAAAAGAAAATTGGTGAAGGATATACTAAGGAAGATTTATTAGAAGTTGTTCCAACTGCAAGAGCTGTTCCGCAAATATTTTTAAATGAAGAATATGTTGGCGGGTTTACTGAACTTAAAAAACATTTTGAAAAATAATGGCTTCTCAACATCCGTTTGCAACAACATCTACTATTTCTACTATAAATTCAGCTAATTTATCTACTGGGATAAGTATGGCCTCATATATTGGAAATAGTACACCTAACAATCTGAATAACAGTAGTAATTTACAACATGTAAAAGGTACAGAATTACACGTAACCGGACCTGCAAGATTTGATGGCAAAGTTACAATGCACGGAGAGGATCTACATGAAATGTTAAAACAAATTCGAAAAAGGTTATTAATATTAGTACCTGATCCTAAGAAACTTGCCAAGTTTGAGGCTCTGCAAAAAGCATATGACCATTATCTGTTATTAGAGGCATTATGTTATGAGGATAAAGATGACCGATAAAGAAAAGTTAGAACAACGTGTTGCACAGTTAGAACAACTTGTAACTAGATTAACCAGACAAGTATTATTTCTTGAAAGAGAAAATAATCGCCGTAAAAACGAAATTCAAGCAATAGCATCAAGAAGGTAAAAATGACAATAAAAGTTGTGACATCAGAAGTAGAATATATCGATCATATGGGAACTGATAAAACGGTGGTCAATTCAGCAAGAGTTTCATTTGGTGCCGATGATCAGTTAAAAGTTTTTGAAGAGCGTGATGAAAACCTAATCAAATATCTCTCAACCCATAACCATTGGAGTCCATTTGCACACACCTCAATTCAATTAAAAATTAAAGCTCCAATATTTGTTGCAAGACAATTAGTTAAGCATCAAGTAGGTGGAGTTTGGAACGAGATATCTCGAAGATATGTTAGTTTTGAACCTGAATTTTATGCAGTAAATACATTACGTGGAAAACCTGTAAATGCAAAACAAGGGTCTGCTGGTGATATAGATTCTAAATTTATTGATATCATTTATAAATCATTTGAACAATCATTAAATTCTTATGAAGAATTACTTGCAGCCAACATTGCACCCGAACAAGCACGGATGGTTCTCCCTCAGGGTGCAATGACAGATTGGTATTGGACTGGAAGTTTGGTATTTTGGAATAGAGTATGCCAATTACGGTTAGATAGCCATTCTCAACAAGAAACAAGCGAAGTTGCTCAACAAATTTCAAAGATCTGTTCAAATTTATTTCCAGTTAGTTGGAAATATTTAATGGCTGATTCTCAAAAAATTTAGGCGATCTACCCGCAACCTGCACATACAAAAATAGGAAAAATTATGCTTATTAACAAAGAAACATCAACCGGAGAAGTAGTAACTATTAAATTGGTTACAAGTGAAGAACTTATTGGAAAATTAAAAGAAGAATCTAGCACACATTATTATATAGAAAGACCGCTTGCATTAGTAATGAGTCAACAAGGGTTAGGATTACAACCTTGGTTATTTACAGTAGATACTGAAAAAGTTATTTCTTTTCCAAAAGACAAAGTAATGATTATTATGCCAACTATGAAAGAAATGGCAGATAATTATTTACAAGGCACAACCGGTATTGTACTAAATTAATTATGTCAAGTTTAATAGCGGTTGATCACGATCCGGACTCAGCAGGATTTGGATTTTTAATTGCAGAATCCGGCGATAGTTCTCCTGGTACTGTTTTTATAAATGGTAAAAAAATTATAGTAGGTATAACAGATGCAGTAACCGACGGTACACTTGAGCTTAATACAGAAAGTGTACAGTTTAGTTCAACGGTGTTTGCTTACGGTAAAGGAGTTCATCGCAATGGTGACTTCCGTGCAGATGGTGCAGTTACTATTGTAATAGGTCAATCAAGCGTGTTTGCTGGTTAGAAATTGTCCGGATGGAGTAAATCTACATAGTAGATTGTTGCAGTGAAAGACTCAAGTACTAGACGCAGGTTACTCAAGTCCATCGGATTGCGTTAGGTTGACAACATCCCTAAATTGTTGTTTATCACATGTACAGGAATATTATGAAAAACACTATTTTCTCATCAGTACCGTCCGAAACTCAACAGTTGTTAAATGCTGCCTCAGATTTTTTTAATTTTTCGCATGAATCAATTTATACAACCGACTTAGATGGTGTTATATTAGCTGTCAATAAAAGATTAACCGATTTAACTGGATATACCAGTGCTGAACTTATTGGAAAACACACAAGAATATTAAAATCAGGAATACACGATTTATCTTTTTACAAATCATTATGGAAAACTGTAAAAACCACAGGTAGCTGGACTGGTGAACTTACCAATCGAAAAAAAGATGGTTCTCTTTATAATATAATAACAACAATTATAACAATTTTTGATGATAACACTAATCCAATACGATACCTATCAGTAGGAACTGATATTTCATCTATTATTGAAACTAGAGAATTGTGCAAAACCTATGCAAATTTTGACATGTTAACAGGCTTGCCTAATAAACGGCATTTAGAGACATTGTTAAAATCTGCAAAATCTTCTGCAATTAGAAATAACAATATAGCTGCAATTTTATTTTTAGATCTAGATGGATTTAAACAGATAAATGACAATTACGGTCATGCAATTGGTGATCTGTTTCTATGTGAGATAAGTAAAAAATTACAGAATTTGTTAAGAGATAGTGATTCACTTGTTAGGTTGGGTGGTGACGAATTTGTTATTATTTTAACAAATTTACATTCAACTGATGATATTGTTGTTCCATTAACAAATATACTTCAAACTTGCAGAGAACCAATAACTGTTGAAAATATTATGTTGAATACTTCCGTAAGTATTGGAATAAGTTTTTATAAACCAACGTACGAGGTTGATTGTGAAACTATTTTAAGAAATGCAGATCAATCTATGTACATTGCAAAAATGAAAGGCAAGAATCGATATCACATCTACGATCAAACGGTTGATAAACTAGTTTCAACTAGAACTGAAATTTTAAATGATACCCTTTCTTCACTTAATCAAAATCATTTTGTTTTACATTATCAACCAAAAGTTAATATAAAAACCGGAGAATTATTAGGAGTTGAAGCATTAATAAGATGGAATCACCCAACTCAAGGATTATTATACCCAGAATCATTTCTTCCACATATACGAAATACAACAATTGGTATTATAATAGACGATTTAGTAATAGTTTCTGCAATGAAACAATATAATAAATGGTTAGAAATTGGGTTTGATATTCCAATAAGTGTTAATCTTGATTCAAAATATATATCACAATACAATTTTAATGAAAAAATAGACTTATTTTTTAAAAAATACAATATTCCTAAAAATAAGATATCAATAGAACTATTAGAATCTTCATGTATTGAGTTAAATAACGAGTTTATTAAAAAAATAAACAAATGTATTGAATCTGGTATTTTATTTGAAATGGACGATTTTGGTGTAGGGTATTCATCAATCTCAAATTTATTAGATATTCCAATTTCAACTTTAAAAATTGATAGATATTTTGTTAATAAAATTCAGAATAATGATCATCATTACATTACAATTGAACATATTATAAATTTATCAAAGAAATTGAATATTAAATGTATTGCAGAAGGGGTTGAAACTGTTGAACAAGGTGAAATATTATTGAGCCTAGGATGCAAATATGCTCAAGGTTATTTAATAGCAAAACCAATGAGTGAGCTAGATATTCCGCAATGGATACGAACATGGGAAGTTCCTACCGAATGGCAAAAAAAGATTGACTTTTAATTTTGTTGTGTTATTATATGTACAACATAAAGAATTGTTGTTATTCCATCAAAGAGGACGAGTTCAAGACGTGGGTTCGACTCCCACCCGTTCCAAAAAGTTTATTTTTGTATATTAAAGTGAACTTTTTGGAACGGTATGGATGACGTCTATTAGTAAGTTTACCAACTGTTAAACTGACATTTGCAAACTTACTAATGGGGCGGTCATGGTTTCGATTGGGCTAATATGCGGAGACGGCAACACGAGAGATGTCTGACGTAATCAGCATAAAAATATATAACCGCAAATGACGAGTTATTTTTAGCTGCTGCTTAACCAGTAAGCGAGGGCATCTATGCCTAGTAACAGAAAATAGCAAATACCCACTTTGGTGGGTATTTTTTTGGCAAAATTAATGGTTGCAAATATTAAGGTTTTGCCATATAATATACAAGTACTTTAAATTAATTCAACAAGGAATTTTACCATGAACGCACAAACAACAATTAATTCGTTAACTCATTTCTGTAAAACAACCAGTGGCGATCCGTTTATTTGGCTTGGAAATTCTGGAACATACAAATGGAGTCGTAGTAAAGAAACTAATCAAGGTATTATAAATGGTGTGGTTCGAAAATTAGCAGCAATTGATGTAAATGGAAACCAGATTTGGGTAGTTGCAGGGTCACTTAAAATTGATCATAATGGAACTATTCTACGATTTACTGGATTATCAAAGAAAATGCAATTAAAAATTGTTGAATCTAACCCAATTGATAGTCAATTAATTAATGATGTAATAATTTCGTAATAAATAGAAATTATGCTAATAGCTTATCTAACACTTATTTCCGGTCTTTTAATTAGTACAATTGCAATATATTATTCTGTTGCAGGGTTAACTTCAATCTTTTCAGCCTCAGTAATTCCTATTATTATTATGGGTATTAGTCTCGAAGTTGCAAAACTAGTTGCTACTGTTTGGTTAAAACAAAATTGGTCAGTTGCTCCGAAATTATTAAAAGGGTATTTACTTAGTGCAGTAATTATACTGATGTTTATCACATCAATTGGTATTTTTGGATATTTGTCAAAATCACACAGTGATCAAACATTAGTTAGTGACAATGTTCAAGCAAGAATTTCAATCTATGATGAAAAGATTAAAACCTCAAAGGAAAATATTGCTGCTAACCGCAAGGCAATTAAACAAATGGATGAAGCAGTGGACCAAACTTTGGTTCGATCAAAAGACGAAAAAGGTGCAAAGCAAGCAGTTGCAATACGTAAGACGCAACAAAAAGAACGAAATCTTTTATTAGAAGAAATTGAAAACGAACAGAAAGAAATTACCAAATTATCTGAAGAAAGAGCTCCAATTGCAGCAGAGGTTAGAAAAGTTGCTGCAGAAGTTGGGCCTATAAAATATATTGCGGCTTTTATTTACGGAGACAATCCAGATACTAATATCTTAGAGCGTGCCGTTACCTGGGTTATTGTTTTAATTGTTATTGTTTTTGATCCGTTGGCTGTTATACTTTTATTAGCAAGTCAACACAATTTTGAAAATATCAAACCTGTATCAAAATTTATTGAAACTCCTACCCCAATGCCGGAAGTTAAACCTCCAAAAGTTGATAAACCCAAAGAAGTTAAATCAACAACAAAAATAAGGCATACCGCAGAAGGGATGATTTTTGAAGATGATGCCGGGACTATGATTATTTCTACAAAAACTGAGGGGAAAAATGGAAGGTAAAATAACGTTGATTACTCCACCAGACATTTATGAAAATTATAATCAGAGTCTTTTGATAATTGGATTAGATGAACACGATCAAGATCAAGCAAGCCTTTGGTTAGGAACACATGCAAAAGATCTTAATTTAAATTTTTACCTATATCAAGGCGAGAATAATATACCTTGGCTATTTTATGCACTCAGCAAAGCCAATGCTACATTTGTTAACATAGATACTCAATCTGCTATAATTAATATATTAGGAAGTTATATTTTAGGTAAACCAAATATATTTTATACTTGTAAAGATGAAAATATGAAATTATTATTAAGTCATATTAATAATAATTTTGTACCTAATATTGACACATTTTTAAAGAAGGTTATAAATGGCTAAAAATACTGAAAAACGTGCTTGTAGTTTTTGTGGAAAAGATAAAAACGATGTTGAGAAACTTATTGTAGGCGGCGATGCTGCTATTTGTAGCGAATGTGTTGAGTTGTGTGATGATATTTTATCTGAAGAAAAAGTAAGTACATTTCCAGATTCAAATAATAAGAAAAATTTTAATCCATCAAAAATAAAAGAATTTTTAGATCAATATGTAATTGGGCAAGAACAAGCTAAAATTGCACTAAGCGTTGGTGTTGCACAACATTTTAAACGTATATATAATCCATCAAAAGATATTACAATTGAAAAAACCAATGTACTTATGTTAGGTCCTACCGGGTGTGGGAAGACAATGCTAGCCAAAAAAGTTGCAGAATTTTTAGATGTTCCATTTGCAATCTGCGATGCCACAGGCTTAACAGAAGCTGGATATGTAGGCGATGATGTAGAAAGTATCTTAAGTAGATTAATATCAGTTGCAGATGGAGATATTGAAAAAGCACAGCACGGGATTATCTATATTGACGAAATTGATAAGATTGCACGCAAAGGTGAAAATGTATCAATTACCCGAGATGTTTCCGGCGAAGGTGTACAACAAGCTCTTTTAAAAATTGTTGAAGGCAGTATTGTACGTGTTCCTGCAACTGATAAACGTAAACATCCTAAAGGTGATATGATTGAAATCGATACAAGTCAAATTTTGTTTATATGTGGTGGTGCGTTTGTAGGTATTGATAAAATTATTGACAAAGGTAAATCAACTAGTGGGATTGGGTTTGGAAGTAACGTAAGAAGTCCAACTGATACTGTTAACATGTTTGAACATTGCACACCAAAAGATTTAATGAGTTTTGGTCTTATTCCGGAATTTATCGGAAGATTCGGGTTAACTGTTCATGTTGACGAACTTACCGTTGATGAATTAGTACAAATTTTAAAAGAACCAAAGAATAGTATTATTCAACAATATCAATATATCTTTAAGTTAGATGGTGTTGAAATTAGTTTTGATGATGATGCATTATCTATTATTGCAAAAGAAGCTAAAGAACTTAAAACTAATGCTCGGGGACTTAAACAGATTCTTGAAAAAATGCTGTTACAATATCAATTTGAAGCAATGGATATGGTTGAAAGAGGGTTAGAGAAAATTTTGATAACTAAGGATACGGCCCTCGGAGGGAAGGCAGTTTTAATATTTAAAAATGAAAATGGCAAAACAAAACAATTATAAAATTACAAAAAAAGGTCTTCAAGTAGAAGTAGGTGATAACTTTGCAACTGCTTTAAGAAAATTTAAAAAGAAAGTTGACGAATCAGGAATCTTACAAGATTACTTGAAACGTGAATATTATGAGAAACCCACTACTAAGAGAAAACGAGAAGCGGGTGCAGC
>Ga0007819_1000835_pt1 | contig 9945 bp, 14 predicted proteins | sample CryBogCBE07Jul09_FD_71203 | JGI IMG/M metagenome (GOLD analysis project Ga0007819, IMG submission 71203) | Freshwater microbial communities from Crystal Bog, Wisconsin, USA - CBE07Jul09 | ecosystem: Environmental > Aquatic > Freshwater > Lake | place: Crystal Bog, Wisconsin, USA | collected... | reverse complement strand
TCTAGTAGTCTTGCCATCTTTAGTTCCAAACACTTTCATAAGATGACCTAAGTCAACCATCAGATCTAAGTCATTGCTGAATTTGCCAGGAGTTGGATTTGCGGCACTGCCGGTCTTGTAAACAACTATGTGTTTGCCTAGGCCATTAATATATCTGTTTACTTCATTAGCCAATTTGTCGGCTATAGCTTGATCGAATGGCTCGGCTTCCGGCCACATGGTTAAATTGGCTTCTACGACTGTCTTTTTAGGATTTACAAACAACTCACGCAAGAGCATGATTACTCTCCGTATTTTCCATCTGCAATATGTTGATAAATTTCCTCATGCAGTTTTTCGCAAATCTTATCTAGTGTTTCTTCATCTAATGTAGTTGGTAATTCACGAATCGGATATTCTTTAAGATAAGATTTGTAGCACTCGTCAACCGCTGGTTTCAAAATGCTAGGTTTTGTTTTAAAATTCTTTTTTTGTAAATGATTGCAACGAGCAATAATTGGATATAGATGGCGGCGATATGCCTCATCGTTGTTGTGCATAAAATGTATCACATCTTCTGGGAGATCAAAATTGATTTGATTACCTTCTGTTGTTTTTTCAACATACTGTAAATCATTAAAATTTTTATTTTCGATCAGTTCACGTATACGCATTTCTAAGCCCGTTTTATTAAATCAGCAGAAAACTCTGCGGTTAGAGTATTTATCGCTTTTGTAATCAACTGTCTAGGCTTATTACTTGACTATGCGTTCTATTTTAGCAATACTATCGCCTAAATGCATCTTGGCCAGCAATAGATTGTTATCACCGGTGATATAGAAGTGTGTTCCACCCCAGCTACGTGGTTTATTTAGGTCTCTAATGCAACTTTTTGTCAATTTTACCTTGGCATTTTTCTCAGCCCACTCTACAAATCCTAAGTTCTCAGATGTAGTTTTACCTAGGGTTACTCTAAAATCAAAGTTCATTTTAGGCATTACTACAGTGTTTTCCTGTAGTGTTTTACCAGCAACTGGCATACTGATATACTTAACATGCGACTCGTCAATTTTACTTAAGATTTCTGTATCTTTCTTATTATTAGTATAAATGGTAATCCAGGGCGATTCGACACGGATATCTATCCCTGACATTTTGCTGAGAGCGTTCTGTAGCTTTAGTGCATAGTCTAAATCTTCAGGGGTTTTAATATGGGCATGATGCTGATACCAGTTGTGGACCTTTTTGCTATCAAAATTAACTTTTTTAAGATTTTCTAAAGTAGCAGACATATCACCACTTCTGAACCAAGTCGCACCGGAACATACCAATACTACTTTGTATTGATATATTCTCTTAAAGAGTCTTTTGGTTGTTTTAAATTCCATCAATCTCAGCATCCAAAGTGGCAACAGTTGAATCAGTAGTTAGCAATGGAACTTTAGATTCTTTGGCCTTGCTAACTAGGCAGATCTTATCATCTACTATAGTAATAGTAGCCCAACCACCATTTTTTAGATCACCAAACAACATCATACGAGCAAGGTCACGTTTAATTTCCTTGTCAATAACACGTTGCAATGGACGAGCACCCATCTTAGGATCAAATCCTTTAGTAATCAACCATTCAACTGCTTCTTTGTTGATTTTGATACGAATGCCTTTGTCTTTAACTTGCTCTTTAAGTTCGTCGATAAACTTATTAACGATCTTGACCATTGTTTCTTTGCCGAGTTTGTTGAATGTAACAACACCGTCCAAACGATTGCGGAACTCTGGAGTTAAGAACTTCTTCAAATCTGCATCGCTGTAGTCTTTATCTTGTTTACCAAAACCAATTGCGTTCTTTTCTGCTGATTGAGCACCAGCATTAGTAGTAAGGATAAGAATTAAATTACGACAATCAGCACGTTTACCATTTGATCCTGTAATAAATCCGTTGTCCATCAACTGTAATAATACAGTCATAACGTCTGGATGTGCCTTTTCAACTTCGTCTAGCAACAATACAGCATTAGGTGCTTCTTGGATCTGAGTGATTAGCTGACCAGCATCTTCTTCAAAACCAACATAACCTGGAGGTGATCCAATCAACTTACTGATACTGTGTTTTTCTTGATACTCACTCATATCGAAACGTAATAGTTTGACACCTAGATTCTTAGCAAGTGCTTTGGCAGTTTCAGTCTTACCAGTACCAGTTGGGCCCATAAACACAAATGATCCAACAGGTTTATTTTCACTCTTAAGTCCTGCTTGAGCAACAACAATTTTGTCAACTACTTCTTGCAAAGCTAGATCCTGACCATATACTACCTGTTCAAGATTTTCCTGCAGAGTAGCAAGATTGCTAGATTCTGTTTCCATAATCTTTTCTTCAGGCATTTGAACTATTTTAGCTAACTCATATTGAATTTCACGTTCAGTGATAACACGTTCGTCTGCTAATTTTAAATTGAAACGACTACATGCTAGGTCAATAAGGTCAATAGCTTTATCTGGTAGTTTCTTATCTGTTTGATACTTGACTGATAATTTAACAGCCGCTTGGATAGCATCGCTACGAATTTTAACGCTATGGAAACCTTCGTAGTATTTTTTAATACCTTGTAAAATACTTACTGCTACTTCTTGTGTAGGCTCGTCAACGGTGATGCGTTGGAAACGACGCATTAGGGCACGATCCTTTTCAAAGTGCTTGCGATATTCTTCCCAGGTAGTTGATGCTACAACTTTGATGTTGCCTTTGCTTAGAGCAGGCTTCATCATGTTAGCGAGATCGTTAGCAGAGTTGCTAGCAGATCCTGCACCGCTAATCATATGTGCTTCATCAATAAACAATACTGTCTTGCCTTTCTTTTGTAGACCTTTGACAACTGCTTTAAAACGTTCTTCAAAGTCGCCACGATATTTTGATCCAGCTAACATGGCTGAAATATCTAAACTATAAACCTTATATTCTTTTAAGAAATCAGGAATCGCACCATTTACGATATTATAGGCAAGCCCCTCTGCTATAGCAGTTTTGCCAACGCCCGGATCTCCAACAAGGATTACGTTATTTTTACTACGACGACCTAAAGCCAGGGCAATGTTTTCCAGTTCATCAATACGTCCGATGACAGGATCTACTTTATTCTTAGCCACTTGATCATTGAGATTAGTTGTGAACGATGCTAGAGCCTTTTCGCTTTGTGAATCTCTTACACCTTCACCTTCCTCGTGATCTTCGTCAACGGTGTTACTATTATTAAGATAATCTGAAAACTTATCTTTATTAACCTCTGCCTGTTGAATATAAAAATGTGCCCATGAACGTTTTTCGCCCATCATGGCAATAAAAACGTCAGTCGGCTCAATACGTTGACGACCATTAAATAACACCTGCGTAAATGCACGATTTAGCACACGCTCAACTGACTGTGTTTTTTTAGGTTTAATAACAACGTCTTCTACAGTAATCTCAGCACACTTGTTTTGTAGATAGTCATCTACATTCTTTCTAAGGGTTTTAACGTCTGAACCATAACCTTCTAAACAATTTGTAAATGATTCTTCCAACAGCATAGAATAAAGCAAATGCTCGATTGTAAGATATTCGTGATGTAGCTTTTTAGCAGTTTCAATTGCCCGCTCAAAAACTGCTTGTAAATTATCACTTGGTTCTACCATTATATTTCCTTTTAAATTGTTTCTTCTTGGCTAACGCTAATTTTAATGAACTAATTTTATCTGTAAAACAAACACCATCTAAATGATCTAGCTCATGTAAAAAACATCTAGCATCAATATCTGATAATTCTATTATACACTCTTTTCCTGAACTATCCAAGTATTCTGAAGTAATTCTTTTTGGACGATCAATGTCCAACCATAAATCAGGAAAGCTCAAACAACCCTCGGTTCCTGACTGCATCTCTTGACTTGCACTAACTACCTTGGGATTAAACATGGCAAACGACTGACCATTTTGCAGTTGTATAGTAAAAACTCTTTTTAAAATACCCACTTGATTAGCAGCCAACCCGATACCATTCGCTGTACTCATAAGTTTGATCATTTGCTGTTCCAACTCAATAGGATCAGAGTCTACATTAAAATCCCAGTCTTCGGCCTTAGATTGTAATACAGTATTAGGAGCGATTAATAATTTCAGCATTAAGTTTAGTTAATCTTTCTACGAGATCTTGATCGATGACTGCTGGCGTTTTAATTCTTATTACAGAAACAAATCGTCCTTTATATCCGGTGTTGACATTCGGAAATCCTTGACCGTTGCTGGCAAACTCTGTACCGGACTCAACACCGGCCCTAATTTCGAGATCCATAGTTTGACCAGTAATAGATTTTACAGTTTTCCTACAACCTATCATAGCCTCAATTGGAGTAATATCCACAGTGGTGTATAAATCGTCTCCCCTGCGTTCAAAATCTCTGTCAGGCAATACAACTATAGTAACATTGAGATTACCACGTTGTGCTCCGGGCACACTATCATCTCCTAGACCGCTGTATCTAATAGTGTCACCGTTAGTAACTCCTGCAGGCACATTAATGACTACGTTTTGATTCTTTCCACTTGGTAGTTTATAATTTGCTTCCAGTTGTTTGCCTTGATAAGAATCTAATAAACTGATCTGGCATTGTATGTTTAAATCTCTATTCCGGCGCATGTTTGGATGCATACGACCAAAGATATCCCCAAACGGATGATTAGGGAATGGTTGTGGTCCTGCTCCCCACATGTTGGCAAACGGATCAAAGCCGCCACCGGTATTAAAATGGAATTGTGGACCGCCACCATATTGACGTTGCTGATCGTATTCAGCACGTTTTTGTGGATCACTTAGGTTGTCATAGGCAACACTAATGTCTTTGAATTTGGCTTGATCCCCACCTTTATCGGGGTGATGCTGATTAGCCAATTTTCTATAGGCTTTTTTAATTTCATCTGGGCTAGCGTTTTCGTTAACCCCTAGTATATTGTAATAATCAGTCATAGTCGTAATAACAGGTCTCAAGTAATATAGTAATTATACTATACTAAGGGAGACCTGTCAAGTTTTTGAGCTGTTTACTTTTTCTTTTTTGGTGCTACAGTGTCTGGCTTAGTTGTTGCCATTGTTTCACCATCAAACTTCTTGTGATGTTTAACTTCCTTTTTAACAGTGGCAGTTTTAGCCGCTGGTTTCTTAGCTGGCTCTGCATGTGCTACTTCGAAACATACAATACTCCAAATTACAATGTTTAATGCGATTAAAAACTTTTTCATAATATTTTTCCTTATAGTGCAGGTTGATCAAATGTTGGAATGACTTTCTTACCACTGGCATTGACTGCTACTGGTGTTGTTGTTGCGGGTGTCGCTCCTGACCCGCTATTAAAACCCGATCCAAACCCGCCTGAAGTTGCTGGAGGTGTTGTCGAAGGTGCGCCGCCAAACCCACCAGTACTACCACCAAAGCCGCCTGCGGCCGGCGCACTACCGAACCCACCGGTACTTGTTCCGCCGAACCCGCCTGCGGCCGGCGCACTACCGAACCCACCGGTACTACCACCAAAGCCACCAGTGCTACCACCAAATCCGCCTCCCATTCCAGAGTTCATACCACCTTGCATACCTGCCGGAACTCCTGACATGTTAGTATTATTTGTCATTGTTTGACTTGTTGCTGTTGGATTTGCGGCTGTACCTGCTAGTTTTTCTTGTGTACGACCAAACGCACTAATACCTAATACCGCACCCATTGCAATATGAAATAGGCCAGCGCCTTGTAGGGTTAAAGGATTCCATTGGGTAATAGGTACATGATTTACACCCTGCCATAAGGCCCATAATACTGGAAATACTGCCATGTCTAACAGACATATTAACATATACATCCAGCCCATCATTGGACGCCATAGCTGTTGCATCCAATTATTTTCTTTCTTTGACATCGTTCGCTCCTTTGTCTTAATACTAGTATTTATTGCGCAGTCGGCGGTCCTACGTTTGGGTCAGTTTGAGTCACAGTTGCAGTAACACCTTGACCAGATAAGTCAGCAACTAAATCTACAGGTGCTGGATCAGCAGTAACTACTGGTGCAACTGGTGTTGGAACAGCAGCGGCATGTTTAGCAGCACGAGCAGCAGCATCTAAAGCAGCATCTACTAGATCTTCTGCTTCTCTCTTGGCCTTTTCGGCAGCAGCCTCAGCAGCAGCTTGAGCCTTGGCAGCCAAGTCAGCTACTTTTTGTTTTTCAGCTAGTAGTTTTGCCTCTAAACTAGCAATCGCATCTTCACTAGCATCTACTAATTTTTGACTGTCTAAAAATATTTCTTTTAGTTTACTTGCAGCCAACTCTTCGATTTTTGTAAAAAATCCCATAGCAATCTCCTTTTATTTTATGCTATCTTGTATTTCTTTTTGTTTATTATACCATTCAACCCATGTATCTACTTTGACTTTGCATTCATAATAAGTGCTGTAGTTATCTACAATTATTGGTAAAACTTCACTTAATTTTTCAGTCGCAGTATCTACAGTTTTTAAATCAGGACATGCAGTTAACAAATCTTGTGGAACCTCTGGAAATGATGTAAGTACCGCAGTCTTTTGAGCAGCACACCCTGATAAAATTAATAAACTAATGATTAATAATTTTTTCATTTTGTATTCTTTACAGGATTAGTTGCAGCTTCATTTAAAATTTTACTAGCAGTCTTGTCAAATTTACAGTCTGCATCTAATTTAGTAGCTGATTGATTGATTTGATTTTTATATACTATTTGTACATCGTGAATTACTTTAGTTTTTTGTGCCTGTGCTTGAGATAGTAGAGCGTTTGCATCCTTGCTTTTTTGATCAGCAATAGCAACTTTTTGCTCCATTTCTTTAATTTGTGCCTGATAAATGCTAACAACTCCAGCACCGCCGTACATGAATATACCCATTACTATAACTATTCCGGCTACGGGTCTAATAAAAATGCTATAAGGTTTTATTTGTGGGAAATGTCCAAGTATACCTGCTAGGAAATATACTCCTAAACCTGCACCAGCAACCGCCGGCCAAATCCAAGTAGGTAAATCTCCAAGCACATACTGTACTATCCAATTGAACATATTAGCCCATTAACACTTGATGTGCATTTTGTGTATGTTGTTGGCGTTCTTCTAAGCCTAATGTTCCGCCGTTAACTTTTTTAGTAATGCCTAGTACATCACCGTTATCAGCTAGAGCATTAAGATTGTTATTTTCCCAGAACCAACAGGCACTTTGTACAGCACCTTCAAATGTTCCTAAAAATTCTGGAACTTGTTCTACCGGAGTGTCAATACTTTCAGCAAAAGCTGCATAGTTAGCTTTGCCTGTAATTTGAATTAGGCCACGTCCGCAATAGTTCCATCCATCACCACTTGCTTCATCGCCATTGCCCATTCGACCTGCGTAGGCTCTGTTGGCAATTTTTTCTGGTTGATGTGCATATTGATTAGCAACATCCATATTAGGAAAGTGACTAGGCCAAATTTTAACTAGTGTCTCTGGACGATAGTTTAAGTTTTCAACGAGTGCTTTATATCCTGCTGACTCAACCATTGTTTGACCTAAGAAGCAAGCTACACGTTCTGGTGTATTAATATCGTAGTCAGGTAAAATCTTACACAATGCTTCATACCAGTGTTCACTGTATGGATTGTTTTGTAATATTGCTGTACACTTATCTTGTGTAAAATCAAATGTAAATCCGTCTGCCATTATTATTTCCTTTCTAGTGCAACGGCCCAGCCGTTATTTTCAAATACGAATATATTGCCAAGTTTATTAATGTTGTAGTTACCAATAACTTTGGTTAAAAACATAACTTCGGCCATATCTTTGTTTTCTAAGAATATAGGACCCTTGATACTGCCATATACTTCTTGTTTGCTACCACTATTTACTATTTCAAATGTTACAGGTCCGCTGAAAGTGCGTTGAAATGTAATACTTTCATCTAACACTGAAAGGTTATCTGCATAACTGTTGCTAAAGAAATTAGTAAAGTTATCCATCAATCTTCTTTCAGTGGCTATTTTATAAGAATTTTTGTCCTTAGGCACTGCTGCCTCTAGATTTTCTAATGTTGCTGATTGACTTTTAAAACTTTTAAAATAACGGAATCGTAATTCTTCTAATCCAGTCAATTGCTTTACGCCTTCAACAATGTCACTTATGTGTTCTCCGATATGACGATCACGTTCTATTTCTACGTACACGCGATATGAACTATCATCAGTTTCGCCGGCGGTGACATCTGCATCAAGCACAAAGTTGTAACCCATCTCGATAAAATTTTCTAAATCTTTAGCAGCTTCTTGGGTATCCACGCTAAAACTTAGTACAACAATATCAGTATCATCGCCAATTTTACTTTTAAAACTGTCGATTTCGAAAACCTTTTTAACTAAATTTTTTAAATCGTTTGCTTTTAAACTCATGCTGGAATCCCACCTGGTGCTGATGCTGTTTCAGGAGCACCGCCTACTGGAGCTGCCCCGCCTGGCGGCATTCCTCCTGCCATTGGTGGAGGAGTAATAGGAGCACCGACTGGTGCTGTGCTTTCAGTTGGCTTAATATCGTCCTGATAATTTTCTTTCATTTTTGACATGTAACCTTTAAACACGTCAAATGCCACTTTCTTTGGCATCTGGATTTCTACAATCCAGATAGGATGATGATCTAATTTGCCTTTTTTAGTATTAGGACGAATGTCGTCTGGAGTACGTATTTTTCTAGGTTCTATTAAATGACTTTTTTGATATAGTACTTTACATCCCAGTTCAGTTAAACGCTTTGCACCTACAGGATCAGGCATTTTATCACGAGGCCACATAAACCCTACAGTAATCCAGTGTCTTTCAACTTTCGGTCCGTATGCTAACTCACCATCGATCCAGTTTTTATATACATACAAATCTAGCTCGTCAACAACCCGCTCGAAATCCTTTAATACAGCAAGTGCAGAGTTATTTTCGTATAAATCTTGTATGTTTTTAATTACATCTAAAATATCGTGGTGCATGAATGATTCCTAGGAAGTTCTACACTTATTTAGCTGGTTTTAAACGATAACTGATTACTTTATTATTTTTGTAGATCGTTAAATAATTGTGTAGGACCTCTGTAGTAATCAAAGGCGGTCACTACAAGTCCTGCTTTTTTAACTAAAGTAGGAGCAACTTTAATGAGTAAAAGAGTGAAAAAACGCTTTACATCAGAAGTTAACATAATTGATTTTCAACCATACCTTCCTCAAAAGAAGCAGCGTGTAAGTCTCTATCCACGCAGTGCCAATCAAGAAATATATCTACGTAAATTGCAGGACGATGCTAAAAGCATAGTTTTTGCTGTTGGTCCAGCAGGCACGGGTAAAACCATGCTAGCGGTACAGGTAGGTATTAAATTGTTTCAGGAAGGCAAGGTTGATAAAATCGTTGTGACAAGACCCGCCGTCTCTGTAGACGAAGATTTAGGATTTTTACCAGGTACGCTAAATGAAAAAATGGCACCATGGACTCGTCCTATATTTGATGTCTTTGGAGAGTATTACCAACAAAAAGATATAGCTAAAATGCTAGAGGAAGGTGTTATCGAAATAAGCCCACTTGCGTATATGCGTGGACGCACATTTAAGAACGCATACATTGTTGCAGACGAATGCCAAAATACAACAGTAAATCAAATGAAGATGCTACTGACCCGTTTAGGAGAAGGGTCTAAGATGGTAGTGACAGGAGATTTAGCCCAGGCAGATCGATTAAACGACAATGGACTAATTGATTTTTGCAATTTAATTGCCAACAAGAGCCAGCTCAAACATATAGATATTGTACAGTTTGAAGCACAAGACATCGAACGCCATAATGCCGTGAAGGAGGTGCTTGCGGTTTATGGAGACTAATAGGATGTAACGAAAAAGGGCTCTTGGAGCCCTTTTTTT
>Ga0007819_1000814_pt1 | contig 10117 bp, 9 predicted proteins | sample CryBogCBE07Jul09_FD_71203 | JGI IMG/M metagenome (GOLD analysis project Ga0007819, IMG submission 71203) | Freshwater microbial communities from Crystal Bog, Wisconsin, USA - CBE07Jul09 | ecosystem: Environmental > Aquatic > Freshwater > Lake | place: Crystal Bog, Wisconsin, USA | collected... | reverse complement strand
CCTAAATTTTTACTTAAAATCACCCCTTTATCTTCATCCACAAGAATGGGGTATATCACCTTAGTTTTTTTAAGATAAGACTTCACGGCCTTGGCCTCATCAATCGCAATCCCAACTACTGCAACGTTTTTAGACTTATTTTCAAAATAGAAGTCGGACAATTCAGGCATTTCTTCACGACAAGGCTCACACCAAGTTGCCCAAAAATTAAGCACAATGATTTTATTCTCAAATTGTTTAAAATTTTGAGGCTTGCCTTCAGGGTCATTAATGATGGAAGTGAATAGCGGAGCCGCCGAGGACGTATTTTTTTCTGAGGGCATTAAAAAAATGCGAAAAATAGAAAAGCCTAAAAAAATAATAGCAAGAACATAGATTGCTAAATGAACTGAGGCTTTATTGATTTTCATGCTGAAGCGTTTTGAGTTGATCTAACATTTGCGAAGCATTTTTGTAGCCCACAATTCTAAAAGTACGCAATTCGTTATGTTGTTTATCAAAAAATAATATAGCGGGCGGACCATAAAGGTTGAAATGTTTTAATAAATCTTTATGTTCAGCATTGTTTTTAGTGACATCCACCTGGAGAAGGTTGTATTCAGTTAATTGCTCTTTGACTTTAGGATGACTAAAGGTAAGTTTTTCGTATTCTTTACATGAGACACACCAGTCGGCATAGAAATCGAGCATGATCATTTTATTGTTACGCTGATTAAGCTCACGAGATAAATCATCAAGACTTTGAATTTGTTTAAAAGGTAAAACAGATTCGTGATTAGGCTTTGTCGTATTAGAAATATTTTCATTGTCGATCATATTTATTTTTTGAAGTGTTAACCCAAAAAGTAAAATGGAAGCAATGAGCGTTACAAAAGCTGACAAATGTACCCAAGACATTGTCTTATATTTGAAACGACGGTTTGCAAAAAATAAATAAATCGATAGCGATAGTAACAGAGCACTATAAGCGATTTGATCTATATTTTCCGGGAACAGCGGGCTCATAATAAAAAGGCCCATAGCAATTAACATAAAGCCAATAAGCTCTTTAACAATAATCATCCAGTGACCGCGCTTAGGAAGCCATTGATCAGAAAAAATACCAATAAGAAGGAGCGGCATGCTCATGCCAATTGAAAGCGTAAATAAAGCTAAACCACCTAAAATAAAATCACGTGATTGATTAATGTAAATAATGGCGCCGGCTAGAGGTGGCGCAATACATGGACTTAAAACAAGTGATGAAATGGTGCCAATGATAAATACATTAAGATATTTTCCGCCTTCAACGCGCAGAATTGAGGTCGCAATGAAATGTTCAATAAAATGAGGTAATTTAAGTGCGTACAAATCAAACATGGAAAGAGCTAAGAGAATAAAAACAATACCCATGATGCCCATGAGCATCGGACTTTGTATGCTTGTGGTAATTAAATTGCCTGATAATCCCGCAAAGACACCTAATAAGGTATAAGTGAAAGAAACACCGCTAACATAGCTTAAGGATAGAAAAAAATCTTTCAAGCGCGTTTGATGAGAGGGGCGCTTATGTGACGCAAAAATGATGCTTGAAAGAATGGGAATCATCGGCAATACGCAAGGCGTGAGTGAAAGCAATAACCCAGCGATGAAAAATCCTAATAAGATAAGACCGACATGTTGAGACTGTAATAAAAATTGCATCGTATCAACTTCTGAATTTGAGCTGATTGTTTTTGAGCTACTGCTTTGAATGTTATCAAATTTAAATTCTTTTTTAATAGGGGCATAGCAAAGTCCTTTTGAACTGCATCCTTGATAAGTAATACTGATTTCTTTTGGAGCATGCTTAGCATCATAGGGAATAGAAGCATTTAAAGTGTCATGATAAATTTCCGTTTTCCCAAAATGCGTATCAGTTTTAATTTCAGCTGCAGGCAAAAGTATTTGGCTTTGAGGAGCATGGTCAAATTCAACTTTGAATTTGTTGCGATAAAGATAATAGTCTTTTGTAATAAAGAACGATGCTTCAATAGATTGAGGGTTTTTCTTAACTGTTAATTGAAATGCCTCATCAGGTTGCAAGAAATCATTATTATTTTTTAAGAATAAAGATTCGTTAGCATGTGCATTAGTTAAGATTAAGCCGATAAAAAATAAACTGAGCAAGATTGCTATTTTTTTTGATAAAGAAAAAATACGGCTAAACATGAATGGCGGCCTTTAATAAGAAATTTAGTGATTGGAGTTAAATCATCATAAAATCGTTCCTTAAGAATGATTGCATCAAGCTCTTAAGCACAACGATCATTTATTACATATAATTCTAGCTAAAATCATAGAATAACCTAATGCGATTACTTTTTACTATTCTTTTATTGTCCTTCCCAGTCATTGAAATATGGGGCATCTTTAAACTAAGCCATCTTTATGGATGGTGGTTTTTTCTTTATATGGTTTTAGTCACTTACCTCGGTTGGCGATTGATCAAAGAAGAAAAACAATTGGTTTTTACAAAGCTTATGAGCGCGATGGGACAGGGAGGCAATCCAATTAAAGCCATGATTGGAAGTGCACGTAATTTATTCGCAGGTATCTTGTTTATTATTCCGGGTGTTATCACAGATTTTTTTGCCGTTATATTGTTGCTGATTCCCATTAAAGACAATTCTTCTCAAAATTTTCATTCATCAGAAGAAGATGTGATTGAAGGCGAATATCGTCGCGATGATGAGTTTTTAAAATAATGAGTTATACCATTAAACTTTTGCCTAGCGGGCATGTCTTTCAAGCGAAGCCAAGTCAAACAGTTGTAGAAGCGGCCATTGATGCAGGCGTTCATTTGCCTTATGGTTGTCGCAATGGTGCTTGCGGCGCATGCAAAGGTAAAGTGGTTGAAGGCAAAGTGCATTTAGAAGATTATCAATCATCCGTGATTTCAGAAGAAGAAATTAAAAATGGTATGACATTATTTTGTCGTGCAATTGCTACTGAAAATTTAACGATAGAGATTAAAGAGCTTGGGACCACTAATAATATTCGACCCAAAATATTTCCTGTTCGTGTTGAGGCTTTAGAGAAGCTTACGCACGATGTCATGCTTATGAGATTAAAACTTCCAAGTACGGATAAACTTCAGTTCGTAGCAGGCCAATATTTAGAATTTTTACTTAAAGATGGAAAGAGAAGGGCTTTTTCGATCGCGAACCCATCGCATGAATCCTCATTGCTTGAGATACATCTAAGACTCATTCCAGGTGGCGAATTTACGGAATACGTATTTAAAGAAATGAAAGAAAAATCTATTTTGCGCGTCGAAGGACCTTTTGGAAATTTCTTTTTACGCGAAGATTCTCAAAAGCCGATTATCTTCGTAGCGGGGGGAACAGGCTTTGCACCCATTAAGGGCATGATTGAAGAATCCATTCAAAAAGGTATGAAGCGACCCATTAAGCTTTATCGAGGCGCAAGGATCTTAGAAGATTTATATATGGATGCATTATGCAAAAAATGGTCTTGTGAATTTCCACATATTGAATATATACCGGTACTTTCTGAATCTATTTCAGAAGACAAATGGCAGGGGCGGCAAGGTTTGGTGCATGAAGCTGTATTAAAAGATTTTGTAAATTTGAATGATTATCAATTGTATTGTTGTGGAGCTCCCCAGATGGTAGAAGTGGCTCATAAGGCTTTTATAACGCAAGGACTTCCAGAAGATGAATTTTATTCAGATGCATTTACGTTTGCAGCACCGATAAAAAAATAGAAAAAAAGATACAAAAAAAGGCGCTAAAAGCGCCTTTTTTCTTTGATACAAAGCTAATTACTTAGCAGCTTTAGCATCAGCTGGTTTAGCATCAGCTGGTTTAGCAGCTGGAGCAGCTTTTTTGTCAGCTTTAGCAGCTGGTTTAGCAGCTGGAGCTTTAGCATCAGCAGCTGGAGCAGCGTCAGCAGCAAAAGCGTTTAATGAAAGTGCGAATAAACCTGCAACTAATGAAGCGAATAACTTAGACATGTAATTTCCTTAAATATTAAATTAAACAAAATATGTGTCAAATTGTAACAATTTCACACATATCAACCGTGTATAAAGCACGATTTGAGGCGCATTATACATGAGTCATAATTTTTATCTACAAAAATACGACTTAGTGTAAATGACTTAAACTTTTTGAAAAAGTTCAAAGGTGTTTTTATAAGATAAGGCAAAAATCATTTTTTAATTGAAGCGGCTTTGCAATATAGCGTCATAAAGTCCAATGATAGCTTGTTTCAATGCGTCTATTATAAAGCTCATAGCATCTAACAATTGGTTAATCTGTCCTAAAAACGAAGCATAAGCTTCATGTTCAAAAAAAGTATCTAGACCAAAACCAATACCGAAACATATAAAGATAACGAATGATTGAGTTATGAAATGATGAGGCAATTCTTTGATAAAAGGATTATTTCTTTTACCTATCTTCTTAAATTTAAAATTTTTGAAATGAACAAGGTAATAACTTAAAGTTTGCAATACGATAATTGGCAAAAGCCATAGGTAATTTAGAACATTGAGGCCGGCCAAAATAGATAGCGCCATGCTTAGAAATAATCCAAGTTTTCCAAAAAATTTCATATGAGGCATGTAATCAAAAATTGATAATCTAGCACTTCGTTAATATCACACAATCCATAATACGAAGTTATAAATCGGATATCTAAAATATAAAGCTATATTTTTAAAAAACTAATGATCGATTGTTTCTAGGAGTTTTTTCATCATAGATTGATCAGAAGGCTCGTCTGATGCAAATGTCATAAAAGACTCTCTTTCAAGCATATTCACCATCCTAGGATGATTTACGATAAAGAGAACATCTTTTAAGAAATTCATATCTTTCAAGCGGCTTAAACGAACAAATTCTTTGCATGCTTCTGAGCTTGTAATGAGGATTGCCGAAATGTGAATCTTTTCTGAGAAAGCTTTGAGTAAATCTAAATTATTTTGAGGAAAAGTGCGTGTATAACATTCCGCATAGGTAACTTCAGCACCTCGCACCCTTAATGTTTCAGCTAAAGTTTCACGTCCGCCTTCACCTCTAAAAATTACAATTTTCTTATCTTTAATATCATTCATTTCTCTAGTAGCAAGCAAACCTTCGCTATCAAAGTTTTCATCCGGAATGAGTACATGATTTACATCAAATAATTTCAACGTTTTTTGGGTAGAGGGCCCAATAGCAGCAAATTGTATTGATTTAGGTAATGTATGAAATGCATGTTTGACTGCTGGCATACCAAACTGGACTGCATTTGAACTAATAAAAATAGCCCAATCATAATCATCCAATTTTAAAACGATATTCTGAAAGATTTCATTTTGACTTTTTGATTTAATTTCAAGTAATGGAAATTCGATAGGATGCCCTTGATGTTCATTGACTAGAGCTTTAATTTCGGCTGTTTGATGAGACGGTCTTGTAATTACAATGCCTGTTTGATGGAGTTCTTTTTTATTCATACAGCAAGTCTCGCTAAAATTTTATCAGCACCCTGATCAAGAAGCTGTTTAGCCAGTTTTTCGCCAAGCTTTTCAGCGTCTTCAATTGGACCTTCAACTTTATCTTTAATCATTTCTTTTCCATCAACAGAAGCTACAAAGCCTTGTAGTTTAAGAATTTTATTTTCAATAATGGCATGTGCACCTAAAGGAACACTACAGCTGCCACCTAAAGTTCGACTCATTGCCCTTTCAGCTAGAACACATTGAGCTGACTCAGGATGATGAAGCGGTTTTAAAAGCTCGACAAGATCAGCGCGTACTTTTAATATTTCAATAGCAAGGGCGCCTTGCCCTACAGCAGGGATTGAATTTTCAGGGGACATGTATTGTCGGATTCGTGGTTTTAATTTAAGTCGAATGAGTCCAGCTGCTGCCAAAATAATCCCTTGGTATTGTTTTTTATCGAGCTTTCTTAGGCGAGTTTGTAAATTGCCTCGCAATGGCTCAATGACTAATTCAGGAAATCGATGTTGTAATTGACTTTGTCGGCGAAGACTCGAAGTTCCTATGACACTTCCTGGGGGTAACATTTCAAGTGCTCCAAAATCATTAGAAATAAATGCATCCCTTGCATCTTCTCGCTTGCCAATAGCAGCAATCATAAATTCATCACTTAAATGCATGGGCAAGTCTTTAAGAGAATGCACAGCAATATCAGCTTCTTTATTTTGCAATGCAACTTCAAGTTCTTTAATAAAAAGACCTTTACCACCAATTTTAGAGAGTGACTTATTAAGCGTTTTATCGCCTTGGGTTGTCATACCAAGAATGCTCACTTCTAATCTAGGATAAAAAGATAAAAGTTGAGATTTAATATATTCGGCTTGCCAAATTGCAAGCTCACTTTCGCGTGTTGCGATGGTTATGTGTGTAGGCTGGGTCATAGTAGAAATGAAAACGAATGATTCATTTTATCATAAGCTAGTCCATTGAAAATTTAGAAAATCATAAGCTTTAGCATATACTTTCACTTATGGCTAAAAAAGATACAAAAAAAGCGAATTGGTCAGGCAGATTTAATGAGCCTGTGACAGAGCTCGTCAAAAGATTTACTGCCTCTATTGGCTTCGACCAAAAGCTAGGTCTTTATGATATCGAGGGCTCCATGGCACATGCTGAAATGCTAGCCGCACAAAAAATTATTTCGCAAAAAGATCTAAAATCGATTCAAAGTGGCTTAAAAAATATTGAGAAAGAAATTTTGGCGGGTACCTTTAAATGGTCTTTGGATTTAGAAGACGTACATTTGAATATTGAAAAAAGACTGACGGATAAAATTGGCGAGGCCGGTAAAAAATTACATACAGGTAGATCAAGGAATGATCAGGTCGCAACCGATTTGAGATTATGGTTAAGAGCGACCACAGATGAAACGATTAAAAAAATCAGAACACTTCAATTATCGATCGTTCAATTAGCAGATAAATATCAAAAAACGATCATGCCTGGTTTTACGCATCTTCAGGTAGCACAGCCGGTGACTTTCGGCCATCACTTGATGGCTTATTATGAAATGTTGCAAAGAGATCTTTCAAGATTTGAAGACGCCAGAAAGAGAATGAATCAGTTGCCTTTGGGCGCAGCCGCTCTTGCAGGTACAAGCTATCCGATTGATAGAAATAAGGTTGCTAAAAAACTTAAATTTGATGGTGTCTGTGAAAACTCATTAGATGCAGTTTCAGATAGAGATTTTGCAATTGAATTTACTTTTGCAGCATCTTTACTTATGACGCACTTATCAAGATTTTCAGAAGAGCTCATTTTGTGGTCTAGCCCAATGTTTGGATTTGTAGAAATTGCCGATAGGTTCTGTACCGGTTCATCCATCATGCCACAGAAAAAGAATCCAGACGTGCCTGAATTGGTGAGAGGTAAAACAGGAAGAGTGACGGGTCATTTGATGGGCTTATTGATGCTCATGAAAGCGCAACCACTTGCCTACAACAAAGATAATCAAGAAGACAAAGAGCCTCTTTTCGATACCGCTAATACCATTTTAGATGTACTGACTATTTATGCAGATATGCTAAAAGGCATCACAGCCCATGAAAAAAATATGAAAGATGCGACCTTAAAAGGTTACGCAACCGCAACAGACTTAGCAGATTATCTAGTCATTAAAGGTGTAGCATTTAGGGATGCACATGAAATTGTTGCAAAAGCTGTGAATGCGGCTATTAAAAAAAAATGTGATTTATCAGAACTTAAACTAGATGAATTGAAAAAATTTAGTAAGATGATTTCAAATGACGTATATAGCCATCTCACCCTTGAGGGTTCAATCAAATCGAGAAATCATATTGGCGGTACATCTTTTGATCAAGTGAAAAAATCAATTGATAAAGCTAAAAAAGCATTAAAGAAATAAATTTCGCTTTATTTTAAGTGTAAATTCAATACACGACAAATTTCACTGAAATGTTTGTCAGTCAACCAAGGGCTATTTGAAATAATCATAGTATTTGCCGCAAATTGTTTTCCTGCGGGTACATTTGTTTTTTTAAAGTAAGGTTTTAAATAATCATAATTTGAAATCTCTTCAATAAAAAGCCTTCCAACGCCTAAGGATTTCGACCACAACGCTGCAATCATTTGATCGCGTATTTTCTGATCGGGCAACATAAGTACTATAAAAGGCCATGTTTCTTTAGGTTCTTTAGTTGTAAGTACTTTTAAACCTTTAATCTTTTCTAATTTTTTTAATCTAGATACAGCTTTTTTACGATTCGAATTTAAAAAATCGTTTAACCGATTCAAAGCATTAGAGCCTATGTATTTTCGATAACGACTCACACGATGTATAGGAAATTTAAAACTACAATTGTCTCCAGCAGCTTTAATAAAATCAGATTTTTTTAAATGATGTCTTAAGGGTATGCCAAATACAAAACGCAATAAACTTGGGCGATAAAAAATATAATAAAAAATGAGCTCAAGAAGACGTTTTGTTTCTATGAGGTAATTTGTTGGAACAATCAAAGCGCTCGTTTTTTGAATATGAGCAAATAATGGTTTATTTTTAGCAACAATAACACCACCCGCAAAAATACTTAAACCCTTGCCCACACCTAAACTAAATATACCTATATCACCCAATAAACCAACGGATTGTTTTTTTGTTCTAGCACCAAGCGCTTGTGCACCATCTTCAACAACAAAGGCACCATATTTTTTTGCAAGAGGAAGTATTTTTTTAACATCAGCAATTTTCCCAGCTAAATGTGTCGGAATAATAGCTAAGACATCATGATTTAGAGTGGATTTGAGTTTTTTTAAATCAAAATCAAAATGTTCTTTATTTGAGTCACATACAATTGGTTCAAGGCCGCAATGGATTAGCGCGATAGGGACCCATGGACATGTATAAGCACTAATGATAACTTTTTTCTTAGGACTTAATTTTTTGAGTGCAGAAAGTGCAACTACAAGTGCTGAGGTTGCTGAACACTCAATCTGAACATTATGAGTACCAATAAAGCGAGATAATTTTTTTTCAAAAGAAGGAGTGCTTATAAAAAAATCACTGAGATGAAGAGGCAAACCCGCTGTAGGCGGTACTTCATAATGAAAAAAATTCATAGCTTATTTTTCTTGAGATTGCCAGCCACCACCTAAAGATTTAAATAAATCAACACTCGCGATAAGCCTTAATTGTCTTGTTTGAATGTAATTAATCGATGCGTCATTATATACGCGCTGAGCATCAAGATATTCCAAGTAACTTGAATAACCTGCTTTATAACGATTAGATGCAATATCCATAGCTTTTTTTGCAGCATCTTGTGTAAGTTTTAAATCTTTTTCTTGTTCAGTGTATTCGCGAAGTTCTACAAGAGCATTATTAACCTCTTTAAAAGCATTTTGAATTGAAGATTCGTAATAATTAAGCGCTTGTTTTTCTCTTGCAGTGGCTTGTTCGATGCGTGAGCGAACTCGTCCTGCATCAAAAATAGGTAAAGACAATCCGAGTCCTCCACCCCAAATACTAGAGCCCGAGTTATTTAAATTTCTTAGCGCGCCACTTTCTGCACCGAGGTTTGTTGTCAGAGAAATGGTTGGAAATAATGCAGCTTTTGCAACACCAATATTCGCATTCGCTGCAATCATAAGTTGCTCAGCTTGGCGAATATCCGGACGAGATTCTAATAAAGTGGATGGTAGGCCCGCAGGTGGTGTTGGTGGAGTAACAAGGGTATCCAGAGTACTTTCATTGATATTTAAATTCATATCACCCGTAAGAACTACCAGTTGATTATGCACAAATTCTCTTTGACGAATAAGGTCACTAAGTTGGGCAGCTAAATTATCAAAATTTGCTTCAGCTTGATTAACATCAAGCGCTGATACTAAGCCACTCTCTAAGCGTTTATGAGTTAAAGCAAGAATATCTTCTTTAAATTTCACACTTGCTTTAGTAAATTGTATTTGAGAGTCTAAACTTCTTAAGAACAAATAGTTACTCGCGACTAAGCTTTGTAAAGAAAGGACTACAGTGTCTTTGGAATATTGAGATGCTAAAAATTCGGCTTTTGCAGATTCTTTAGCGCGACGCAATTTACCCCAAAAATCTAATTCAAACGAAGTGCCTAA
>Ga0007819_1000807_pt1 | contig 10148 bp, 12 predicted proteins | sample CryBogCBE07Jul09_FD_71203 | JGI IMG/M metagenome (GOLD analysis project Ga0007819, IMG submission 71203) | Freshwater microbial communities from Crystal Bog, Wisconsin, USA - CBE07Jul09 | ecosystem: Environmental > Aquatic > Freshwater > Lake | place: Crystal Bog, Wisconsin, USA | collected... | reverse complement strand
GATACGGTCTCTTACTATTCAGCTATTTTTTCAAAGGATATTCCTCTTGAAGAGCGTAGATGCTTGTTTCGGACGAACAGTTAGAAATTCGATTGAAGAGTGTGAAAAAGAAACTCAAAAGTATAAACCCAGTGCACAGGGTTGCTATTGATTCTCTTACCAGAAAAATTCTCAGCGGAAATCCTGAGAAACGAAATGTCGAGGTGGTTCCAGAGGGTTATTCCGCCTGCCCTGGTTGTGGTCATTTATACCCAACAAGAATTAAACTTTTTGAGCATATCCGCCAATTCCACCCCGCTCTTTCTGATGATGCTTCAGAAATTGCCTCAGAAAAAACGACCTCCATTACTGAAAAAGAGGCTTTTGACAGATCATTAGAAAAGCTCATCGAGCTTTCTCTGAAGCATCACGAAATATGGGAGAAGTATCGGTTGGAAGTCCTTACTGAAACTGCCGAATCCACCCTCTTCCCTGAAAATATTACTCCTCGGGATCTCGCCGAAAAGTTAGGTATAAAACTCTTCGCCCTTAACAAAATACTCGTAGAGCAAAATATCTCGACGGACATCAATCGACCTATGACCAGAGATAATCTGCACAAACTGTCAATGCTCATAGGTTTTCATTTTGAATATACAAATGATTAGTCCCTAGGACACTTAGAGTCCTACCCTCTGTTAATCTCCCCCCATGCCTCCTGAACTTAAACCCAATCAGACCTACATCCAAAAGGGTGGGCAGCAACTAGGGCCATTCGACGACGCCTTTATTCTCACCTCTCTTGGTAACGGAACATTTGAATATGGGGATCTTTGCTGGCGAGAAGGATGGGAAGATTGGAAGCCCCTAGAATCCTTTTATCCCAAGCCCAAGGGTTCGACTTCATCCCCTCTATCCCAACTAACCATACAGAGGCAGGAGGAGACGACTCTTTGGCAGGGGAGACCATCAATGCTTACCTTCCTGGGACTTTGGATCCTGGTAGCTGTTACAATCTGGTTTGGCCTTGGCTTGATCTTCTTGGGAATGATCTTCTGGCGCTACTACTCATGGAAATACACCGTGACATCTCAGAGGGTGATGATCGAAACCGGTATCCTTGTGAAAAGCTCTAATCAACTCAGGATCCGAGATATTCGCAGCATCAATGTGACCAAGAGCGGCCTGGAAGGATTACTCTTTGGATTGGGTAACCTAGAGCTTTCAACGGCAGCCACAGCGGATGCAGAGGTGGTTTTTAGAGGTATCGTGAATTCTGACAAAGTCCGTGATCTCATTGCAGACATTCAGGTCGGGATGCCCTGATCCTCTACAACCTCTCCTGCTATCTTGCGAAAGGGGGTCAGATGGAGGAGGCAAAAGAACTTCTGGGTAAAGCCATCAGGATCGATCCTACTTTTAAGGAATTGGCGCTGACTGATGAGGATCTGGTAGGGATTTTGTAGGGAAGGGAAAAGGGAAATAAAACCTTGAATAAGTTGGAATGACGAGTAAAAAATATGAGTCCCACATGAACATTACAGAAAAATCCTACGTCGCTGAATGGAGTCATACCCAGCAGCAGTTTCATCTTCAAACAGTCCGAGAGATGATCGAAAAAAACCTGCAAGCTTGTCGTGCAAAAAGGAATACAGAGTATGTCCCCATCGGTTTTTTCGATACAATGGAGGCGGCCAACGAGTTCACCAAGCAAGTCGAAAAGTCACTCGGTTAGACTCCTACTATTTCGGTTCCCCATTTCCATCACTGTCCGAGGGTTGAATTATAGTAAGGAAGATCGAGGGTTGCGTTGTAACCTGCATTGTAACCCGACGGTAGAAAATAGGCTCATTTGGGCACTACTCCAGTCGCACCTTGATCACCCGCAGATCAAGTGTTTATAAGCCTCAGTGCGTTAAAGTCTGATTAAGTCCATTCAGTCAAAAATCCCCGGAACTGCTTACGAATGAGATGCTCTACCAACTGAGCTAAAGCGGCGATACTGATCGAAAGTTCAAAATACCGATTTTGTCGGCTATGGCAAGAGAGACCCAACTCCCCCTCTTCAACGAGGTGTCTGAATTCCCTCAGCGGGCATCATTCCTTTCCTTGCAAGGATCCGCTGAATGGCTCCCCTCACCTCGTCATCCGGGATCTTTCCCATTTCGCCGTGACGCTGCTCGAGGGGGCCGGATGGCTTCGGAAGTTCCACCACTTCATGTCCCAAGTCTCTACTAGCGCCTCCTATGGGACCGATCAACGCACTGGGACTGGCGTAATGGAGAATGGCCAGCGCAGGGCACCTTGTTGCGTAGGCCATGAAGAGGACTCCGGTATCCGTGCTGACAAGCATAAGCGAGTAGGTAAGCAGCACGGCAGTTTCCTCAAGCGTTGTCTTGTTGCAGAGGTTGATGACACCAGGACAGGCAGACTCGATCTCCCGAGCCGCATTCTCATTATCCCAGCCCCCGGTAAGAACGACCTGCAACCGATAGTTCCGCTGGAGCCATTGGATATTCCGGACATAGGAGTCGACAGGCCAGTCGCGCCAAGCACGACTTCTCCCCCCCCCCGCCTGAAAGATGACAAATGGCTGATCAATCCAATCCACAAAGCGCTCTCTGATAGTCTCCCGTTCAGAGGTTTTTGGTTGGTAAATCATCGTGTAAGCATCCTCGGCACCACCTGCTGCATGTGCGATGGCTGCACCAAGCCGGAGAATATGCCCTTCCTCAGGAAGTTGGACCCCATGGGATAATAGGAATCCATAATTCCCACATCTCCAGTCTCCCCCAAAGAGGGCCCTCCTATTGACGCAGTAGGCGATCGGGACGACCTCGGGATTGATATTGAGGAGGATAACCAGCTCTGGGCGATTCCGGCGGAAACGCCTGAGGAGTCGGAAGGCATACACCGGAGACTTCCCGTACGGCACCACCTCATCGACATCGGAATCGTGGAGGAAGACCGTGCTCCTCTTACGATGGGCACAGACAACAATCTTGGACTCCGGATAGGCTAACTTGAGACTATGCACGGCAGCCGTATCAAAGAGCGCATCGCCGATCCCTGTCGTGCTGAAGACAAGGATCAGAGCGGGATCAAGGGGGAGAGTCTCGCCAGTTGGAGGAAAAAACACCGCGAGCGCACGAAACAGGGATTCCGTGATGGATTGGGTGAGGCTCTTCCACATGAGTAAGCACTATGACGAAAGTTCAGCATTGAACCAAGGTTTTGAACTCGGGATTGCCTACGCCTCTCCCGGATTGCTCCAGCGTAGCGATCCAACCTGCTATTCGCAGGTTTCATCCCACCAAAAAGCCATCTCGACGAGATGGCGGAGGGGGTGGGATTTCCTTGGGCAGGCCCAAGGTGCTACGTCATGGCTTCGCCCAAACGGAATGCCGCTCGAACGCGGCATGATGATCGAACCAAGGTTCTTCATCCCACAGAATACAGGGTGTCCTCCTTGGGAGGATTTGGCGGAGGGGGTGGGATTCGAACCCACGGTGCCTTTCAGCACTTCAGTTTTCAAGACTGACGCAATAGACCACTCTACCACCCCTCCCTTGTCTCAGATTCAAGCCTAAATGGGCCTCTCGGAGCAAGTCGATACCAGAGAAGCCTAAGCATGGATTCTCCATGCCCTCGAATCACTCTTTCAGAACTATCTTGAGAGATCTCCTTGGGTCAGGATCTGATACCCCTCACCCTGAAGGACCGCAGCCGCACACTCGTTGTCATCGACATGGAGGACGAGGAGAGCCTTTCCGCGTGGACGCACGAGCAGGGGATAGCTGAAGAGGAGATTTACTTCCGCCATGAGGAGACAGCTGAGGACTCGGGCCAGATCAGCGGCCCCTTCGGCAAGTTCGACGACAAGCACCGACGTCTGGCTAAATGCGATGTCATGATCGTGCAGGAGCTTGGAAACCAGCGTGGGATCGCTCACGATCATCCTAGCGATGGAGGACTCCGCCGAATCGACGATGCTGAAGGCAAGAACGATCACGCCATTCTGCTCCAAGAACTTCACAACCTCCAGAAGTGCTCCCACTTTGTTGTGAAGAAAAATGGAGAAGTGCTTCACCGGGGCACCCGTAACGGTTTCCAGAATGGAGGGATTTGATGACGTTGACATGGGATTTTATTTGTAAGCGTAGACAAGACAGGTATCGACCGGGAAGGATGCCGGAGCATCAAGAAGTTCCACGGCCAGAAAGTACATCCCACTGACGGCGGGGGCAACCCCGAGTGCCGTTCGGGATCCGGGATGAGCACCATTATCTTGCCAAGAATCCCCATGGAGAGGCTTTCCTGAAGCGTCATACACCACAATCCTCATTTTCTCCGAGTTCTCGGCCGAGGCAGCCACGAACCAATACCGGTTCCCGGCAAAGAGGGTGACCTGAAGGAAGGCTGCTTGCCCCTTGGAAAGCGAATTATACCACTCCCCGTCCCGAAGACGGAACCCCTCATTCTCGAAGGCGCTGGCCGTTTCCAAGGCGAGACGCCTTGATTCGGTCGGCACAGGAGGGGCGGCATTCCGCGATTCTTGGGACACTTCCTCCTTGAGCGGTTGATTGACAGTAGATTCAACGGTTCCAGATCCACTCGCATGCAGGGTTGGGATTGGCATCATTATTGGCAGAATGCCCATGCAGCACCACAAGAGTAATGAAGGGTTCAGCTTTTTCACGGCTTGGAAGGAGAACTGTGCGTGGAGGTGTTGGTGGGAGCTGCCGTGATTTGGGACATCCCTGACAGAGCAGGTTTTGGAGAGGGCTGCATGAGAGGAGTCGGTGATACATTGGCGGAGGCCATGATGGAGACGACCATCGAGGCTGAGAGGTCGTGAATCTTCTGGATCTTATCGCGCCTCTTCTCCGGCGAAGGATCCTTACCAGACTCCTCCAAGAGGAGGGCAATCTGATTCAAGGAATCACGCATCAGCACGACTCTATCACCCTGCTTGACCCGGCCAGGGAGATCGCCCAACCGGAGAGAAAGGCGGCGGGCGAGGGCAGGTTGTTCGATCACGGAAGCCCCCTCAAGCGTTGGGCTCGCGAGCACCACTGATGTCGCCACATCCAGCCCCCTGAGCCATGCCGCCGCAGAAGTCAGTGCAATCAATTCCTTGTCCTTCTGACCGACCATCGTGGCCTTCACTTCGTTTTCCGTCGCTTCCAGTTCCTCGGCCAGCGCTTCCCAATCGTTGTTGTCCGCGAATTGCATCAGACTATTTCCCCTGCCCATCAGGCTCTCGCTGATCCCAAGCGACTTGGCCACCTGCATCATCTCCCTGCCGACATTTTTCACCTGCTGACCATCTTGGGCCTCGACGGCAATATATCCGTTGGCGGCAAGAACACCGACCGCCAAGGCAAGCTGGGAGCGTTCGGTCGTGACCGGAGCGGAGGACGACGTCACGAGAGTCGCCCAGTTCGGACGGCAGGCCTTGTTCATCGCGACAAAGACCTCCCCGGGTGACGGCACACTAAGAGAGTCGATGAAAAGCACTCCCTGCTTTTGGTTCTCCGTCATTGGTGGGATCACGGGACCGGAGAGCGTGGCACCTTGAGAGCACAGCACACTCAACACCCAAATGGCAAAATATCTGCCCGTTTGCATGATTTGTGAGTAAACCAGTTTCTTTCATGTTGCCAGAACCGAACACCTCGCCCCTCTCGAACGCAAAATCCCCGATTCGCTTCACCGATCTTCCGATCGAGGAACTGCGCGAGGGAATCGTCTCCGAACTAAGCAAGGGGAACAGGTTGATCGTCGAGGCCCCCACGGGTTCCGGAAAATCGACCCAGATCCCGCAGATGCTTCTGGATGCAGGCCTTCTCGGTTCAGGTCGCGCTGTGATCCTGCAACCCCGCCGCCTTGCCGCACGCATGCTGGCCGCACGCGTGGCCCATGAGCGGGGGGGCAAGGTGGGGGATGAGGTCGGTTACCGGATCCGACTTGATGATGCCTCCAGCACCGGGACACGCCTGCTTTTTGTCACGGAGGGGATCCTGGTCCGTCAGATGCTGGGGGATCCCGATCTGAGCGGTGTGAGCGCCCTCCTCTTCGACGAGTTTCACGAAAGGCACCTCTACAGTGATATCTCGCTGGCTCAGGCACTGGAGTTGCAAGCAACGCGACGCCCAGACCTGAAGATCATCGTCATGTCGGCCACGCTCGATACCTCCTCACTCGCGGAATATCTGGAGCCGTGCACCGTCCTCCGATCCGCCGGCCGCACTCACCCCGTGAAGATCGAATACTTGACGCGGGAACCCGGTGAGGAGAAGCCATGGGATCTTGCCGCCGAGTCTGCCGCCTCAATGCTTTCTAAAACCCCCGGCAATCTTCTGGTCTTCATGCCGGGCGCCTACGAGATCGCGCGAACCATCTCCACCCTGAGGGTCCGCCTTCCCAATAACGTCATGATCATGCCCCTTCACGGGGAGCTTCCGCCGGCTGATCAGGATGCCGCCGTGGCTCCCGGTGGTGGGCGCAAGGTCATCGTTTCCACCAATGTCGCGGAAACCTCGCTCACCATCGACGGCGTGACGGGGGTGATCGATTGTGGCCTAGCACGCATGGCCTGCTTCGACCCTCGCCGTGGGATCAACACCCTGCTCATCGAAAAGATCAGCAGGGCCTCCGCGGACCAGAGAGCCGGTAGAGCCGGCCGAACTGCTCCGGGAGTCTGCCTGCGGCTCTGGACCGAGAGGGAGCATGCCAGACGCATCCCTCGCGAGGCCCCGGAGATACACAGAGTCGATCTCTGCGAGGTTCTCCTCACGCTGAAGGCCGCGGGATTCGCCTCAATGGATGCGATCCGTTGGCTGGATGCACCTAACACCCCTACAGTGACTAGGGCTGAAACGCTTCTGAGGGATCTCGGAGCCGTGGACCACAAGGGGGATATCACCCCTCTCGGGCGCAGGATGATGGCCTTCCCCACGCACCCACGCTACGCACGCATGCTGATCTCCGCTCAGGAGTTCGGGTGCGTTCGTCAGGCGGCCCTCATGGCCGCACTCACCCAGTCACGCCCCCTACTCATGCGCACAGACCGTCGTACGGAAGAGGAACGTCAGGACCTCTTCGGAGGAGGAGGATCCGATTTTCTGGTCATGGCCCGGGCCTTCCGCTGGGCGGAGAGGAACGATTTTCGCGCCGATCGTTGCCGCCAGCTTGCCGTCCACGGCGACGCCGCCCGTCAGACGGGGCGAGTCTATGACCAGTTTCTCTCGCTAGCCGAAGCCCAGGGACTTGATGTGGATGCCCCGGCTGCCCCCGACGAGGCCCTTGCAAAGTGTATCCTTGCCGGATTTGCAGATCAGGTGGCCCGGAGAAAGGGTGCCGGCACGAATCTCTGTGACATCGTTCATGGACGCCGCGGCCTGCTTGCCAAGGAGAGCGCTGCCTCGGAGAGCCGCCTCATCGTGGCGGCCGAGATCAGTGAGATCGGCCAAGGCAGCGGCGATGTCCGAGTGCAACTCTCGATGGCGACGGCAATCGAAGAGTCGATGCTCCGCGAACTCTTCCCGGATGACTTCACCGATCGGAATGACTACTTCTTCGACACATCCACCAACCGCGTCGTGAGACGAACCGAGAAGGTCTTCCGCGACCTTGTGCTGGAGTCTGTCCACCGTGACGCCCAACCCTGCGAAGAGGCTTCCAAGGTATTGGCCGCCACCCTCGCCGAAGGGGATCTTCCCCTCCCCACCTGGAAGGAAGAAACGGAGGAGTGGATCGATAGGGTGCAATGGCTGGCCCATCATCATCCCGAACTGGAACTCCCCTCCTTTGACGCAAACGAGCGCCTCGCGGCTCTTGAGCGCTGGTGCGAGGGAGCCGTCGGCTACCGCGAGGTCAAGGACCGACCAGCCCTACCCGCACTTCAATCGCTCCTGACTCCGGCCCAGCGATCATCACTCGATCGCCTTGCTCCCGACCGCCACGAACTCCCCGCAGGGCGCAAGGCACGACTCCTCTACAAGCCGACCGGCCAAGTGACCATGAGTGCCCTGATCCAGGATCTCTACGGGGTGACAACCGTACCGAAACTTGCTGGAGGGAAAGCCGAGGTGACGATCGAGATTCTGGCTCCGAACCGGCGCCCGATACAAATCACGAAAGATCTCAACTCCTTTTGGAAGGAGACCTATCCGAAAATCAAACCGGAACTGTCACGCCGCTATCCCAAGCACAAGTGGCTTTAATGAGTGGATCTATGAAGCGGTGATGATTTTGAAAACTTTTGCGTAAGTTTCATCACTCCTCGTGATCAAGAGTTCTGGATGACGTAGAGATTTTGGTGAAGAGCTAGGAGGAGCCATGAGCTGTATTCCTATACTGCGAATGGCGACAACACCGCCCATCACCAAAAGATCAAGTCAGCTAGTTGCTCTTTGGGAATTGTGGCGGATTCTGAACGTAGTCCGCATCGGACTTCTTTGCTGAGGAGTCACCAGCTCCAGAGATCTTATCCTGGGTCCAACTTGCTGAGCCACTGATGTCCTCACCCAGTCCCTTCACGGTGTTACATCCGGAGAGCAGGAGAGGAGCGATGACCAAAGCGACGATAAGGAATGTTTTCATAGTGGGATCCATACATTCGGTCACTCCCCTTGTCATCCAATTTTCTCAATTAACTCCTGATACGGCTGGTACTCCCCGGCGTAGAAGGGGTAGGCCTCACCCGGAGAACCCGTGGGCTTATAGCGCCAGTGCTTGTAACTCCAAAGCCAGAGTTCCGGATGCTCGTGAAGTCCCGGTTCCAATGCATCCCAGCAGGCCTGAGTAATCTCTTCCATCGACATCTCCGCCATCACGGGAAGTTCCGGGAGGTATCGGACGATATAACCGCCATCTTGCCTTGGAAGACATTCGACCGGGACAAGAGCCGCACCCGAGCGTCGGGCAAGCTCGGCGGGCAGTCGTGACACCGGCGTGAGGAGGCCTCCGAATTGACGGATCACCACGGGTCCCTCGCTTGGTTTGAGATTAAGATCGATGAGCATCCCCATCTTGCCCCCTTCCTTGAGGTGGCGGATGGTGCGGAGCATCGCACCCTTCTGAGGCATGATCTGCTGACCCAGCGCAGAACGCCATGAGTCGAAGAGGGGGCCGATCAGGGGGTTTTTAAGTTTTTGGGCAATGACCGGAAAGGTGCCGAAATGTCGACAGGTAATCTGGCTAAGCCACTCGAAGTTCCCCGCGTGCAGGCAGAAATAGAGGGCCGGTTTTCCCTCCGCACCATGAGCGGGCATCGGGACAAGTCCCTCGGTGGTGATGATTTCGTCCAAGACCGTGTTGCTAAGATTCGGGGACCAGAGAAGCTCCAAGGCAGTGCGGGCAAAGACTCCGTACGATTTCCTTCCGATCCGAAGATACTCCGAATCCTTGTAACGCCCTCCAAATGCGGAGCGAAGATTGGCCATCGTCACCTCGCGGCGATGACGGTCGAAGGTGAAGAAAACCGATCCTACAAAATTCGCGACGGGAGCAATCCACCTCCAAGGCAGGAGACAGATCAGGGCCGAAGCGGAGCGGAGCGCCACGTACTCCAGGCGATAGCGCAGTCGTTTCCAAAAAGGAACGGCGCCTAGCGCAGCGACCGTCTCCGGCGTGCTCATGCGGCTGGGGCCCCGGCCTCCTGCATCTCAAGTCGCGGGAAGACCGGCTTCGGTTCCCCACATACGTAACCCGAAGGAAGGGTGCCGATCGCTGTCTCCTCATCGAGGGAAATGGCCGGGAGACCGATCTGGCGTAAAATCTCGTAAGCGGCATCGGGGGCAACCGGTTGGAGCAGTGTCGCCGCAGTGCGCGCGGAGAGGATGAGCGTTGCGAGCACGGCATCAAGCCGGTCGGCCTGCTCGGGATCCTTGGCCAGTTTCCAAGGCGCGGCGGAATCGACCAAGGCGTTGGCCCTGTTGACCAGTTCCACCATGGTCTCGATCCCGGCATGGATCTGTGCGGCATCCATCTGGGCAATAAAGGCCTTCACGGTGACCGCATCGGCTGCCAGATGAGCACTGAGATCGGCAGGAAGAGGGACTGGGTTCGGGGATCCCTCCCGGTAACGTCGGGTCATGCTGAGGGTACGGTTCACCAGATTCCCGAGCCCATTGCCGAGCTCCGTATTGTGACGGAGGAGAAGT
>Ga0007819_1000806_pt1 | contig 10148 bp, 2 predicted proteins | sample CryBogCBE07Jul09_FD_71203 | JGI IMG/M metagenome (GOLD analysis project Ga0007819, IMG submission 71203) | Freshwater microbial communities from Crystal Bog, Wisconsin, USA - CBE07Jul09 | ecosystem: Environmental > Aquatic > Freshwater > Lake | place: Crystal Bog, Wisconsin, USA | collected... | reverse complement strand
TGGGCAGTAGTAACTTCATCCATATAACCTAAATAAGTTGTTGCTGTTACTATCCTAGATGTTATAACACTAGTAGTTGATATTGTAGATAAATTATACCTAGGAGCCACTGCATTATAATTTGTTATAATTTCTGTCGGGGATAATGCTCGATTATAAACACTAACTACTGAAATATTTGCTATAGCAAATTCACCAGCATTAGGATCTCCGCCTATATAAAATATTTGAGCATTGCCTGAACTAGTGTTAATCACACTGGTCAATGCGTTTGTCAATGCCCCATTTACATAATAATATATAGTACTGGTATTTTTTACTACACAAAGGTTATACCAAGTGTTTAAATTAATACCAGTCCCGACATTCATGCTGTTATTATAAGTTGTATGATAATATTCAAAACGTAAACTATTATCAAATTTTGTGAAATCATATATAGGGCTAGTAACGTATACTCTGTTTCCAATTAAAGCGTTAGTACTAGTAAGTCCTACGCTACTTGGAATGTTTAGCCAAACATTCCAAGTAAAAGAACTGGATGTTTGATATGCAGGCTGTATATAATTTGTGTTGGCATATTGGTTTATACCATTAAAACTAAAATACCCTCCGTTAATCGGTGAATAAACTGGTAATATATTTGATAAAGTGCTTGAACTAGTAGTTAATGTGGATAAGTATCCGTTACCGCTTATATCGCGCCAAACAGTACCCGTTCCTGGATAACTTTGAGAGTTACCAGCGTCAAGAAGTAATTGTAAACTAGGATCAGCAATAGGTATACCAGAAAACTCATCAAAGTAATTACTGGTATAAAGTGTTCCTGAATTAGTTAATCGCGTTAAAGTAGTTGCCATTTTTATCCAAACACAGTATCAAAACTACCTATTACTGTATTGTATACTTGATATACGGCACTGGCATTGGTTATTGAATTTACAAATCCCACACGATTACCAACATAAAGACTACCACCTATGCCTACACCACCAGCAACTTGTAATGCCCCAGTTGTAGTACTTGTTGATGCACTTATTCCACCAATAATTGCCGAGCCATTAGGTAGATATAAGTTATTATTTGTAGTAACTGCGGCAGAGGTAGTAGGTGCATATGGACTAGTATATGTACCTAACTCAAGTTGTGGAGCGGCCACATAAATTGATAGATTGGTACCAGTATAATTGTAACTAGTGCCGTTTTCACTCATATAAATGCCATAAAATTGATATGGCGAATTAGTATAAGCACCAGTAATTGAGCAACGATACCAACCATTACCTGCATTAGTTATTGTATATGGGCAATTGCTTCCACTATAATATGATGCAAATGTTCCATTAGAAATATTAAAAATCACGCCTTGACCATTTGTCCCGTTACCGCCAAGACCTGCACCAAATAAAAATATATAATTTGTAGTATTTGCTTTGGCATATACACTAAACGTATATGTTTGCCCATATGAATAAGTAACGGATTGTTGTATCAAGTGAGTACTTGTACCAGACCCATCGTTCATTAGAATAGCAGTTGTACCACCAAAAGGATCTGGTTGACTAGAGGTTACAGTAACACCAGTTTGTGGCCAGTTTGCAGTAACATTTAAGCCAGCACTTTGTAAGAATAAATTGTTGCCACCTTGTAAACTCACAATCTGTGCTACAACTGCACCTGATACGTTTGTGTTGCTGCCAACAAATAAATTTCCACCAATGCCAGCACCACCATATACTTGTAATGCGCCTGTGTTGGTTGAACTTGCAGTGGTAAAGTTATTAATAACTAACGGATTCGTAATCGTTCCACCATTAAAGGTAGCAGTAACTACTGCAAATCCGCCAAGTGAGATATTTGTAGCAGTTATATATCCGCCAACAAATAAGTTACCACCAATACCCACCCCACCAGCCACCGTCAATGCTCCACTGGTCGTTGACAACGACTGTGTAGTATTTGTAATTGTAAATATATCTGGACTGGTTACGAGAGTTTGTGTAACTGTAGTATAGGCAATAATTAATGTTTGGGCTGTAACTGTATTGGCTGTAATTGCTCCACCAACATTTAAGTTACCACCAATGCCCACACCACCAGTAACAACTACTGCACCGGTAGTAGAAGAAGCTGATGCTACGTTACCATTAACAATAATTGTATTAGTAAATGTAGTTGGTTCATAAATTATAATGCCTGCAGCGCCTTGTGTGGCACTTGTATTAAATCTTATACGTTCCGTCCATCCATTTTTTGTAGCATTTGTAGTTCCAAAGGAAATACTGTTGGCCGGACCGACACCGCCAATGACTAGTTGTCCGTTAGAGTTATTAACAGTGTCAGCGGCAGGAGCTGTATATGCGGGAGGGAAACCAGAAGAGTTAGATATAACTAATCCACCTGATATATTTCCAGTACCAAAAACATCTAAATTATATAATGGATTACTATTATTAATACCAACGTTGCTTAAGAAAGTACTCGTACCGCCAACATAAATGCCTCCACCAATTCCTATGCCACCGGCAACTTGTAATGCTCCAGTAATAGTACTTGAAGCGTTAACCAAACTAGTAACTGTGGTTACCCCGTTAATTATAGTACCAGTAGTTAAATTAATTGTGGCAGTACCTTGTACTTGTAAAACTAAATTAACATTGGCATCTGTTCCTTGACTAGTTAAAATAGGACCGCTACCTGATGCAGCTCCTTGAACTTGTAGATAGTTTGCAGAGGTTGCATCAGCAATACGGAATTGTGTATAACCGTTACCTTGTGTTTTAAAGGTTATAGCACCCGCGCCTTTAGAAGTAACAATTACTCCAATAGCCGAATCACTACCTTGTGCAGAAAGTACCGGAGTATTTCCGGTTGTGTTACCAGTTACGTTTAAGTAATTTACTGCGTTTGCAGTCTGTGTAACTCTAAATTGTATGTATCCGCCAGTTGGGGACTGGAACTGAGTCTGGCCAGTTCCACGACCAGTAATTACCAAATCTAAGTTAGGATCGCTTCCCACTGGCTGTATAATTGGATTATTTCCAGCAGTACTACCGTATATTCGAATACCGTTGGCGACAGCTCCGCTACCTGGGTTTATTTCAAATAGTTCATTACCACCGGTACCGTTAGATCTAAATATAAAGGACCCAGTACCTTGTGTTATAAATTGTGGATTAATATTAGCATCAGCCCCTGTGGCAATTAATGATGGACCAGTGCCTGTGGCCGCACCAGTTGCATTGAAATAATTAACCGAGTTAGCAGTATAACTGACGTTAAATTGTCGTACTGAATTTGGTCTAAACTGTATTGCACTACTGGTACCTAAACTGTCTAAAACCAAATCACTGTTACCAGCACCTTGTACCTTTAAAAATGCTGCACCATTGCCGCCCCAAGCGGACACATAGTTGACTGATGTTACTGCTGGATCCACTACGCTGAAACCAAGTCCAGCAGGAGTATAAAAGTTTAATGCATTTCCTAAAGTCTTTATGGACGCTTGTTGTCCAATGTATCCATATACAGTTGCAGTAGTTCCAGTAGTTCCGCCAACTAGTGTGACCGTAGGTTGTTCTACATACCCACTACCGCCTGAAAATGCTATTGTTGAAACTCCGAAATTAGCACTAAACGTAGCACCAGCACCTGTACCGCCAGTGACGCTAATTGGATTTGAAGGTAATGCTGAATAACTACCTGTGGCATTTATACTGATACCAGTAATTACACCACTTGTAGTTGTTGTTGTGACTTTAACAGATGCCGGAGTAGTAAAAGTTCCTAAAGTAAATGTTAATACATCACCTACACTATAACTACCGCCACCATTAACAATAGTTGGTACAGTTTGTATACCCAAATAAGCAGCACCAGTTGCGACACTACCACCAACGGTAGTTGGTACACTTATTACCACAGTGGGTGTTGCGTTATAATATGTTCCTGGGTTAGTTATAATTGCATAAGTTGCACTTGTACCGGCAGTAACATTTATTAATCCGCTAGTAGGTGCAATATCAGCAACACCAAAAACTCCATAGTTTAAAGTTAATGGTGCAATTACTGACCCATTGACTGCTAAATTTGTTACAGATGTAATACCGCCAACATTTAAATTGCCCTGTATACCAGTACCGCCATTAACAACCAATGCACCAGTTTGAGATGATACAGAAGTTGTAGAATTATTAATTATCAATGGATTGGTTATAGTACCACCATTGAATATAGTTGCTGTACTAACTTGGTATCCGTTAATTACTACGTTTGACGCAGTAACAGTCCCACCAACAAATAACCCACCACCAACACCAACTCCACCCGTAACAATTATTGCTCCTGATCCTGTTGAATTAGTTGCTATTGTACTAGTGTTAACTATCCCGCCAACAAAAGTTGTACCGAGTATTGTTGCTGTACCATAAATTTGCGTTCCGCCGATGAGTTTTGCCATAGTAAGTTATTTATTTGTTATATTCCGTAGCGACTTCTTAGAGCTTGAAAGTTCTGATTAATCTCCAATACCGATAACGCCCTTGGATACATATGTACTGAAGAAATACGACCCGTGTAAAATTGTGATGCAAAATCACTGCCCACTTGAAATACTGTAGGCGTACCTTGCATTGTGTTAATTGCTGTACTACCTGCCGGTTGTCCATTGACATAATATGTTGCGGTTCCATTGTTTCCACTAACTGAAACTGCAACATAATACCATGTATTGGTGTTTAAACTTGCAGTACATCCATAATAATCAGCAACTGCACCTAAAGTAAATGCTAAAGAGTTTGATCCAGGAGTTCTAAACCTCCATCCATCGTTGGTAGTCAATGATGATTGATGAGATAATATAATTCCATAAGTTGAAAAAGACGACCAGTTGACCCAGGCGCCTACTGTCAATCCATTGGAGATAGTATATGATGTAGTAGAGGTTGCTGTAAAAGATTGTGAAGTTCCATTTAATGAAAAGTATCCGCCATTTGAAGAAGAATATGTAGGAGAATTAGATAACACCATATTATTATTAGCTCCACTTAAATCATACCAAGTAGGACCTGATCCTGGATAGCTGTATCCATACCCAGCATCCAAATACAATGCTAGTCCAGATGTAACTGTTGGGTTTTGATAAGATGATGCTGGAGTTGCATCAAAATAAAACTCAGCTGCTGCTAAGAAATCAGCCACTCCAGGAGTCCACCATGAGCTAGTGTTATTACTAACAAGTCTTATATAATTTGCGGTTGTGTTTACTGGAATAACTCTAGTTACGTCAGTTCCTCCTGAAAAATAGCTCTGCCCTAAATTTGTAAGAGTACTCCAAGCCAATCTATCAAAACTAGATTGCAATGATCCTCTAGTCCAAGTTGTCCCCCATCCACCACCGCCTGATGGAATACCTGCATTTTCAACCGGACCTAAATAAACATTACTGACATAATATGTTGTAGGGAATATGGCTGTTATTGAAGGATACGGCTCTAACCCACTTCCCCAACAACTATTATCATAGTAATAATTGCTGTCAGATAATCCCCCAATAAATTTACTTTGTATGCCCTTATGACCTGATGTTTGCGAAGTATATAAGGAAGTTACTGTAAATGTCCAAGTTATTTGTGATGTAATTTCATCATAGTAATTGGGGCTATATAAATTTCCTTGGTTGTCTGCTCTGCTGGCAAATGTTGGAGATGGAACTGCACTTATTCCAGTAGCTTCATAGATGGTGGCTGTGGATCCTAATTCTAACTGAGCTCCCCAAATATAGAGCGTTCCTACAGATCCATTATCTCTTTCTGCATACACAGAGGCACTTACACAATTACTAGGAGTAGTAAATGGTACTACAATTCTATTCCAAGTAGTTGAATTAATTTGAGAAACATAACTTGTACTTGATTTAATATCGGCACTATTTGTTACATCATACACAGAATAACTTGCATTTGTAGCTGACCCTTTTAATGCATAAAAACTAAATGTGTAATTTGTATTTTTATTTACTGCTACTAATTGCCTAGCAGCATTTGAACTGGTAGTAATTGTATATAGAGTTGCATATGTTGTATTATCTGGGCTTAAAACACTACTCACCGTAGGTGTGACCCCGTTGCCAGGACCAGACCATACCGAAAGTTGTGTTAAGTCTTGACTATAACTTAATAAATTTTTAGTTACTCCAGAATTAGGATTATAAGTTACTTCATCTATCAAACCGCTGATATAAACATTTCCAGGAGCAACAGTTTTTACCCCGGGGGAACTTCCTATAACATTGTTGACTTTGGGTACATAGATAGATGGACTGCTGGCCGAACTTACTTCGGCTTGTATCCCCCATATATACACTCCATTAACATCATTTCCAATGAATCCTGCACTTGATATAGCCAGTTGCATTGGCGTAATTGCTTCATTAATAGTAGTTGCTGATACTCTATACCACCCATTACTTGCCGTAGTAATACTGCCAGAAACAAATCCTCCTGATCCAGCACTAAGAATAGGCCCAGTATTTATTGAAGTTACTTGTGTTAAAGTCAAATTAAAGTTAACCCATCCAGCAGTATTATAGCTAAATGCAAAAGTTGAATATTCTGCAGGCTTTACATACAAACTAAACACGGCTTGATATCTACCCGAAACACCTGAGGGAACATTAAGCCAAGCCCCGCTGCTTACCGTACTGAATGCTTTAGTCAGTTTCCAAGCAGTATAAGTTCCATCAGGAGCAACTGTTGCTGTTGTTGCCGACACATATACCCCCGAGGTACTAATTCCAGATGCTGTAAAATTTTGTGAGTAAGCCACTGTATTAGTAATTACACCAGAATTAGGATTATAGGTAACTTCATCAAATGCGCCATTGATTTGGTATAATCCGTTGGTATATATTTTAGAAGCTGTTGCCATTATCCAAATACCAAATCCATACTACCAGTTGCTTGATTGTAAAACTGATAAGCAACGCTTGTTCCTGTACTACTGCCCCAACCCACACGATTACCAACATATACATTTTGACCAACACCCACACTACCATTTGGAACTGTTAAGGCATTAGAAATTGTACTATTTGAACTTGCTGTTGATAGTATTGTTGTAGTACCTGTAGTTACAACATTACCACCAACATACAAACTACCTGTATTAATGGTTAATGTGCCAGTAGTTCCCAACACCATTTGTTGTATACCACCATTATAAAAACTTAATGGCAAATATGTTCCAGTTCCGTTTATACCAGATACTAATTGTACATCTATTGTTCCGTTAGTGGCGATTAAGATTTTACTTGCATTTGTTAAACTACTGTTGTTGGATGCTTGCCAGCTAGCTGCAGTTGCCGTACCATTAGGAACAACATATATACCTGGGTTGGCGTTGGGTGTTCTAGTTGTAAATACCGTTCTATTGTTAACTGTGTTATTATCAAAGTCGCCGATAATTTGAGTGGCAGTGCTTAGATTTAAATTTCCACCTATCCATACGGTACCACTAATACCTACACCGCCAGCAACTTGTAATGCCCCTGTAGTTGTACTTGTACTAGTAGCAGTTCCAGAAACAATAATGTTAGTACTGGTAATCGTGCCACCAACAAAAATTCCGCCACCAACACCAATACCACCAGTAATAATTAATGCGCCAGTGTTTGTACTGGTGCTTGAGCTAGTATTTGTTATAGAAATTGCATAGTTTGTACTACTACCTCTACTAGTAATACTTTGCAATGTACTTGTATTCCAAATAGTCACTACACCAGTAGATGAATTTATTGATGTATCAGTTCCTGCAATAATTGAACTTACACTACCAGTGTTAAAAGTCAGCAATGTTGCAGTAGTTAAAATCTGTGCTCCTGCAATATAACTAGTTTGACCAATATATACAGCACCGCCAACACCAACACCACCAGCTACGGTTAAAGCACCGGTATTGGTTGATGTTGATTGTGTATATGCGTTAACAGTTGGAATGGTAACAGTTCCACTATTACTCCATGTTAATGATACCCCAGCAGGCGAACCAGAAGTACCTCCCCACCCTTGATACCAAACTGCTTGCCCTTGCGGCACATATTGTATTGAGGTATTAGTACTATAGGCAAATGTTCCTAGCTGTCCAAACACTGGGCCTGAATTATCTAAAACAAGCTGTGCTCCGTTGGTATTAAAGTTAACTAGTGTAGTACTGAGTGTAAGCCCAACAAATGATGCATTAGTTCCTGTAACGTTGCCACCAACATACAGTCCTCCACTAACACCAACCCCGCCCGTAACAACTAATGCACCACTGTTTGCGCTCGTAGTTGCTATGTTGCCATTAATTACTGCATTTGTGGCAGTTATGGCTCCGCCGACAAATACTCCTCCGCCAACACCAACTCCACCGGCAACAACTAATGCCCCAGTAGTAGTACTTGTACTTACTGTGCTACTGGAAACACTAACACCTGTAGTCCCAATTACAAATTGTTTTATACCAGTGCCTGCATTATAATCGCCACCTGCGAAAAAATTAATTGTTGCTGTGTAGTAAGTAGCGAAATCTAAACCTACACTACTGTCCCCGCCAACGCTTTGTGATCTTGCTATCCAATTAGGATTGTTTCCACTGGTTGCTCCGTTAATTCTAGAATAATTTATCTGATTAATATTTCCATAAATGTATAAGCCGCCGCCGCCACCTGGAGTAACTTGTATTACTTGTGTACTAGAAGTCGATGGCTGCCCTATATAGATAATACCTTGATTTTTGGTAGTAATAGATAAGCTGACGTTTGAATCTCCACCTGCTGATGAAATGGTTGTCGACACTCCTGAATTACCGCCATATACTAATACATAGTTTGTTTGATTAGCACCAAGATAACTACTACCACCAACCCATAGATTTTGCCCAACCGAGTGTCCACCATATACTTGTAATGCACCTGTACTAGTTGATGTGGCGTTTGATCCAGTTCCAGTAAATGACATGGTCACAGGACCAGCTATTGTACTGGTTGTGATGTTTGCCAATATGATATTACCAGTTTTAAATGTTCCGTAAGTGGCGCTAGAAAACGTAGACCCAGTAGTTTCAGCACCGATATTGTAGAATTCTAAATATTTTGAGTCACCTGCTAATACCAATGCAGCATTTGTATCTGTTGAATTCTGATAATAATGGAATCTTAATCCAATATCTTTTCCATCATCGGTAGTCCATACTCCATTAACCCCACCAGACGGAACGTGTAACTCAATAATGTTGTCTGTATAGAATGAATTGGTACTTAAAATGTATGTGGCTGACCCATTAAATGTTACCGGGCCTTGGAATGTAGTTGCATTTTTAACAGTAAGACTGCCACCAACATTAACGTCCCCGCCAATTCCAACACCACCAGTGACCAACAATGCCCCAGTAGTTGTACTTGTACTTGAACTAGTATTTGTAATTGAAATACCAAAATTTGTAGTATTACCGCGACCAGTAATAGTCTGTAGAGTACTAGTATTCCATATAGTAACAATACCCGTTGTTGTATTAATTGACGTGTCAGTACCAGCAACAATTGATGATACACCAAAATTACCTAATGTTGCAGTTGTTACAATTTGTGCGTTATTAATATAACTAGTTTGCCCAATGTATACTGCGCCTCCAATGCCCACTCCGCCTATAACTTGTAATGCACCAGTTGCCGTTGATGTACTTGAAGTTGTATGATTAATCTTTAGCGAACCAGTCGATGTATAATTAGTACCAGCGCCAATTGTTACACTACCTGCACCGTCGTCTATAATAGTTCTAAAGTTTGGAGTACCATTATTAGTTCTAGGAACAATTGTACCAATCGTGCCAGTATTAGACAACGCAAACATCAAATAAAAGCTATTATTTGGTACTACTCCGCTGGCTGAAGCAGAAGTGTTGATCAGTCCCATGTATCCAGTTCCATAGGTTTCCATAAATTGGATACCTAAAGAATCGTTATTATTAATTACTGACAGTTGTGTATTTTGCCCGTTAAACTGAACAAACGTTGAATCAGCACCCCCGCTTCTGTAAACATTGTTACTCTGTACTAATAAAGTGGAATTATAGATACTACCAGATGGAGAATTTAATGATTGTATTGTAAA
>Ga0007819_1000795_pt1 | contig 10224 bp, 10 predicted proteins | sample CryBogCBE07Jul09_FD_71203 | JGI IMG/M metagenome (GOLD analysis project Ga0007819, IMG submission 71203) | Freshwater microbial communities from Crystal Bog, Wisconsin, USA - CBE07Jul09 | ecosystem: Environmental > Aquatic > Freshwater > Lake | place: Crystal Bog, Wisconsin, USA | collected... | reverse complement strand
TTCTATCAAGCAATTCACGCTAAATATATGATGACTGTGCAAATGGATAATATCTTTCGAAAACAACTTCCACAGACGATCTTTGTGGGTGATTATTGGGGAAACCCTTGGTTTTGGAAGAAAGATGCGGCTGGTGGCGGTGGAGCATCGATACGCCGTGTTGCATATATGATCGAACTGTGTAAAACACACAGGCCAAATCCTGGCGAACCAGTGAATTCAAATGAGGATTCGTGGATTAGTGAGAAAACGGTGAACTTTCCTGACATTGATTTTCGTACAGAGTTTTCAATGGAAAGTGCTCCTGCGCAGGATCCTTATGTGTTGCATCAGTTTTGGACGTTTTCAAATCCATATATTGAATTGGGGAAAGATATATTTTTAAGATATTGGGCGCAGATCTTAACAATTAGGTGATGGCTTGCTTATAGCCGCTTATAGCCGCTTTATAGCGTCTTATAGCCGCTTATATATAAAATACGCAATCAGTCCCACACATAATACTTCAGACACTCTTGCAATCATCAACTCATTCTTCGATATCATCTGATGTGTTTTATCAAATGCAGTCGGTACATTGCAAATCTTACAGCCATCTTCCGACTGAATGTCCGTTTTTACAGCATTATTTTGCTCTAATTTGATAGAATTACAGCCAATTAATCGCAAATCATTCATATACGCATAGATTGACACCCATGTATCAATGTGTGCATGGATTGGATATACACTTTGTAGTAATCGTTTGGCACATGATAGTGTCATCACATACGCATGAAATAGCACAAATGCGCCAATTCGAACGGTAGCCGTTTCACCAGGTATGCGAGACATATCATCCCATTTTCCACCAAGTAGCCACATATCCCACTGTTTTGGATGTTTGAGTATGGTTGATTGCTCGATGCATTCATTGGCCTGCTGTATAAATGTTGGCGGAACAACTGCATCGTCCTCAAATACAAGACATACTTCCTGTTGATTATCTACCATCCACTGCCATACTGCAATATGGGATAGTGCGCATCCTACACCACCAATACTGTCAAGTTCTTCGTGGGAGCGACGGGATTTTGACAGGATGTTTCGCTTGGTTAATACGGCGATTCGATCATCGGTCTTGGCATCCAATGTTTTACCATCTACGCCCAAGAAACGTTTCAGATGTAGTCCATCAATTCCGGACTGATCTTGAAATCGTTTCCAGCGATCATGGCGACGTTCAATTGTGATACAAAATGATGGGATCGTTTCGATTTTCCAGGTTTCGTTTTTCCAGGCAGGTGATTTTTGATTGGGTATTATGGATTGCATCTACTTTTCACGATTAAATATAAATGTGTGATTTTATACATGTAAAATTGACCCTCATTTTTACATGTATATAGTTTATCAAATCATGGGTCGTCTGCATCTTATCATGGGGTGCATGTTTGCACAAAAGACAACGGAACTGTTGCGTCGTGTTCGACGCTATCAGTCGATTGGTTACAATGTGCTTACTGTTAATTTCATCGATGACATACGTTACGGTAGCAACTGTATTGCATCGCATGATAAGATATTTGAAAAAGCTGTCTGTGTTCGAACCCTACGAGAAATTGAGAATCTCGTATCCTCTTATGATGTCATTGCAATTGATGAAGGGCAGTTCTTTCCCGACTTATTAGACTGTATCAGTAACTGGGCAGATACATTGCCACTGGAGATTGTCGTGGCAGGTCTCAGCGGTGATGCCAATCGTCAACCGTTTGGCGACATTCTTCGTCTTATTCCCCACGCAGAAGATGTACAGCACCTTCATGCATTATGCGCAGTATGCCGCGATGGCACTATTGCAACCTATTCAAAGAGGGTTTCAGTTGTGGATCGTGATGATAATCCTATAAATATAGGGGCAGCAGAATCCTATAAACCCGTATGTCGCAATCATTATTTAGTATAATAGCATAATAGAATAATAGAATGTCGCGCATCTTTGACTCCTCCCATCTTACTCAACGAAAAGCTGAAAAGGCCATTGCTGGTGCTTTTTTAATGAAAGTTGGTACGGCACCAAATAATATGCAAACCTATGGCTCCAAACCACTGCTCGGCATTAAAGACAGCTCCATCCTCTATGCCGTTAAATCTGGACAAATGACACAGTACACTCGATTCCCTACATGCATTGAGATTAGCCCTGGGTGCCCATGCAATGAACTAAACGCGGAACCCTTTAACCCTAACTTGCTTCCTGGACTTGTTTCAGGAATTACCTTTACCGTTGGCTCCATCATTGTATCATGGGTTGCGCCTACCACTGGCACAGGACCATTTACCTACACGGTTACCCCGTATCTAAATGGGGTTGCACTGCCTTCCGTAATTACCGCAAATACCACCTATCGCTTTACAGATCTTCAAGAGATGCAGCCCTATACGTTCACTATTTCGGCAGTCAATGCGTTTGGTAACGGGGTCAATGTAGGCACTCCCTCCTTCGTTGCCCCTCCATCGGATCTCCCCGTCATTCTGTCTGGTAGCCCCATTCCGCCTGTGGATGCGAGCCCCTCTCTTCTCTACATTATCAATGCTGGATTGGATCATCTATTTCAGTATGCACAGGGCCTCAACGTTGGTCCCACTATTATTTCTCGTATCATGTACTTATGGGTTGCATCCGTGGTTCAGGCATGGAACTGGGTAACAGTGGGCACGAATGTGAGTGGCATTCATGACAACTGGAACTGGGATACGAAGGCGGCAAGCCCACTGTCCAATTGCGATGCCATTCTATTTATTTGCAGTGTAGTGGATTATGTGACGCCCCTGATTGTTCCTGGTGGATATGTGTCCATTTACAATTGCAATGCGGATGCGGTTGCACGCGTTCAGACAGCTGGACAGTGGTCGACGTGGCTTTCTTTGTGGTCAGCGTGGTTCGCTGGACGTCAATCAGATGGCGCAGCCGCTGCGATTACTACTATGCCAACTGGCAGTGCCAACTGGAATAGTACAATTGTGGTAGATGGTGTTAGCGTGAACAACATTGCTGCCTTTCCTCAGCCGCAGCAATGGACACGTCTCACTGTGCAGGGTCATAAACAGGGTTATCTCACCTATACATGGGACAATGTGACATCCAGTTGCTTATCTGCTCAAGATGAAACGGACGTGATAAACTCAGTTGCACCTGTTACTGGCGCGGATCGTGATGCTGAAATTGATGCGGTGATTGCCACTGCCGCGAATCTTACTGATGCTCAAAAGGTGCAGGCTGAATTCTGGGCTGGATCTGCGGCGGGTACCATTTCCCCTCCCCTAATGTGTGCATGGCTGTGGAAAGAATACATCCGCTCCATCGGTGTAAACTGTGATACGCTCATGTACTCCCTTCTTGATTTGGCGGTGCATCTATTTGAGGGTGCTCGTCTTACATGGAAGGTGAAAGGGTTCTATATGCAGGATCGCCCCATTCAAGAGATTCGCCGTCGCTACACTGGACAGGCAATTGCGTCATGGAATGGCACGGTGGATGGCTCTCAATGGATTCCCTATCAGCGCGCCAATTTTGTTACACCCCCCTTTCCCGATTTTACTTCAGGACACAGTAACTTTACAAAGTGTCTTGCGCTAACGATGACCAAGTGGTTTGGCAGTACTATTACAAAGAATACTGTTGCATATGATAATGTGCAATGGATGTCACTTATGTTTGGGGGTGCACAATCAAATGTCTATGGTGATTTTCTTGTAAGCGCTGGCAGTTCCACGATTCAACCTGGTCAAGTTCCCGCTGCTCCTGTAACCGTGTCATTTTCTACATGGGATGACATTGCAACGAGTGCTGGTTTGTCACGTGTATATGGCGGTATTCATACGATTAATGCGCACACTGCTTCACAGACAGTGGCAGTGCTTGTTGATGGCTATGTGAATTCTACGTGGAACATTCAGACTTTTTAGAAATGCCTTATACGATCACATTCCCCGTCAAAATACGCAGCCGTTCCGAGTTACTATACCATTTGCGCCAATGCTCAATCCGCACCCAACCTTGTCGAATCGCTGCTGCCACACTTTGCACTAAAAAGTTATAGTCTGCTTTATATACGCCGCAATCTATATAAAGTGTTTGGCAGTCATTCACCGTTTCAACGAGGATTGGCTGTTGATTGTTTTGACGAACTGCATTATGAAAGAGAAACAGCCATTCACGCACTGTACTGCGTAGCTGTTGGCCATAGAGGCCGCGCAATGTTGGAATCGCGTTTGTGTTGATATAGGTCGCGGCATGCGCCTGGCATTCTTTACAGGGTAGAACAAGTGGAAGCATAGTAAGGAGTGTTTCCATATAATTTGCTTGATCTGTATCAACGATTGTGTTTCCTGATTGGCCTATTTTCTCTGCAAGGCAGTGTAGATAGTGCCATAGAATGGGCCCCCATTTATCTACTGCGAGCGTGATTTCGTGCTCGGCTAAGGTGGCGGCGCCGCCGCCATTCTTATTTCTTCCACAATTACAAGGCATGTTAATTGTAGGTCTTTGAATGGCTTTATGTTCTTTAGATCCTTCCGTATTATATTGAAGTCAAAGGATGAATTCAATATAATATCATGATCCTACTGGGATTCGAACCCAGATGACAGGCTTAGAAGGCCAGCATACTATCCCTTATATTATAGGACCCGTTGAGAACTATTGCTAGTTCTATGGATGTATTGTCGTGTGGTCTTTAAGTTCCTTTTAAGCGAGTTCTTAACAAGTTCTAACAAGTTCTAACAAGTTCTAACAAGTTCTAACAAGTTCTAACAAGTTCTAACAAGTTCTAACAAGTTCTAACAAGTTCTAACAAGTTTTAACAAGTTTTAAGCGAGTTTTAACAAGTTTTAAGCGAGTTTTAACAAGTTTTAAGCGAGTTTTAAGCGAGTTTTAAGCGAGTTTTAAGCGAGTTTTAACAAGTTTTAACAAGTTTTAACAAGTTCTAACAAGTGAGTTATTAAACTAAAATATTTTATAAGGTAGTTAGTTAGAAAATTAAGATAATGTTCTAAATAACAAATGCCCCTTGACGGGATCGAACCGCCGACCTACCGCTTACAAAGCGGTTGCTCTACCAACTGTAGCTAAAGAGGCAAATTGTAACCGATCATATCGGTTACTTAGAGATGTTATCGCACCTCTAAGTAATATGCCTAAAGCAGGATTCGAACCTACTACCTACCGCTTACAAAGCGGTTGCACATCCTGATGTGCTTTTTAGGCATGCCGCAGAGCATATTCCAGTATGCTCTACAAATGATAGAGTTAAATTGTCTTTAAGCTCTTTTTTTGCATATTTAGATGTGGCATATTCAGACTTAAATATGTGATAGAAGGATTTTTATTGTTGATTTGTAATATAATTATTTGAAAATGTTAAACGTAATCAAAAAATTATATTACATGCAGCAAGACTCGAACTTGCGAGGATTTCTCCGTTTGCGCTTAAAGCAAATGTAATAACCGCTATACGATGCATGTAGCTGTGAGTTTCCCCACACACATCTATCTTAGCCCTTCTTTAAGCTCCTTTCTTTATTTGCGTTGCTTTCGTTGCGTTTGCTTGCGTTGCTTTTGCGTTTTTCTCTTCCCACCCTCCACTGTATGATGCGGACGCGACTTGGACTTGGATCTGGATCTCGATCTGGACTTGGATCTAGATTTAGAGCGCGCACGGGCTGCAGGATAATTGTGCAACGGAGAGTGTGCACGAGGTGACCGTGCATATCGAGGAGAGGCATAAGGTGACCATCTTGGCGAATTCACATTCGACTCATGGACTGAAGCAGGCGAGTGTACATAGCTGTCTTTCATCTTAGGTATAATAATCGCCGCAAGCCTGCTAGATCTATCCTCTATATAGTCCTTTGCAGCGGCATCAGACAGTTTCTTTTTATTATGAGGCGGCAACCGTCTATTTTCAATTTGAAATCTTTCCTCAAATGCATCTTCATCCACTTCATATCCAAGTTGGTTGACCACTTTCTCAATTGTCTCATCAAATACAGATGCATCATAAAAATGAATAGGATACTCTTTTGCCGCTGCCATATCTACTAGGATACAATATTTATTATCATCTTCATAACTAGAATGTCCACCTCAATCTACTGTTTCAACCAGAGTACTGTCCTGAAAAACACAGATATGTTCCTTATGATTAACGCACTTAATACCATGCTTCCCGCCTTTTGCACAGCCTGGTCGCTAAAACAATACAGCTGTGTTGCAGCTCCCGCAAACACTAGACCGGGCGCAAATGGACTCTACTGTGTCTTCTTGGATACTAGTACCTCGCCTGGTGCACTTGCCTTTCATACTGAAAATGCCAATATTCCCTATGGAGAAGTCTTTGTAAAGACTGTTCTGCAATATGGTGGTGCAATTCTAATGGGAGCAAATTCTACGGTTCCCACGGTCGCACAGGCGTTTGCTCATGAGATCTTTGAAATGTTAGTCAATCCGAACATCAATGTGTGGTGGCAAGTAAGTAATTCGACGCTTATCCCTGCCGAAGTATGCGATCCTGTTGAGGGAAGCATTGTTCCTGTTAAAGTTGGAGCCGTTACGGTGGGATTAAGTGATTATGTCCTTCCCGCGTGGAATGATCCTCAGAGTACACGGGGGCCATATAACTTTTTAAACACGCTGACAAAGCCATTTCAGATGTCAAAGGGTGGATATGTGGTTTCGATGAAAGCGGGAGCAACCTCCTATGTATATGGTGAAGTTGCTACGCCGTTTATACAGTATAAAGCAGAAAACATGTTGAGTATCGTGAATGATAAACTTGGCATAGTACCTGCGCCTGTTGCAGAGCCTATTACAGCGCCTGTTTCAGAGGCTGTTGCAGAGCCTATTACAGCGCCTGTTTCAGAGGCTGTTGCAGAGCCTATTGCAGCGCCTATTGCAGCGCCTATTGCAGAGCCTATTGCAGATCACAACACAGTTGTAACCCATTAATTCCTAATACACTCATGACAGTCCTTAAACAGACCAGGAATAAACTGACACTTACGAATGCACTGTATTTCCTTTTGAGTTAGACGCTTCTTTGATTTCTTTGTTTTATTTGCCACGCGAATGCTAACCAGTTTGTATCCTGATTTACCATGAATCACAACCCGCTGCGTTTTTGTTCGCTCTTTACCGCGTATTAGCTCGGAATGAGTTTGAACTGAATTATACTTGAACATCTCTATTTTATTGTGTTTTTATAAAAATTGTATACAATGTTTATACAATGTTTATAAAAACTATATTAACCCTGCATCTTTATAGAAATTGTAGCACACTGTACTGTCGATCATCCAGCACTGTCAGTTTATCAATAAAATCTTGACTTGCCCATGATTTTATTGCCTTGATCACCCCATTAATATGCCACGTAGGATTGATAATTTTTAGTTCAACTAGCGAAGCACCATACTTGGTTGTAAGTAATTCATAAATACCATATCCCGTTGATATTTCGGTTGCATGGCGAATATCAAAATCCTCCCCATCAATAATGCAAATCCACTTCTTACCTTCCAGTGACGCAATGGCATTATCTACATGTGCCAGGATTCCCTCCGTATCTTTGTATTGTGTTGCATTGGCTGGCCTCGTATAAAATAGTGTTACTCCATTCTTTTCTTTTAATCGCTTAAATGAGTGTGTATCAGGATCAGCAGCACATGCAGGACAGATCTGCTGCATGGCGTTTGAAGCCCCTCTTCGACTCATTTCTTCTAGTACGATAGATTGTTTTAGATGGTATAATAACGCACTGGTATTACCTAGATATTTTATATAAACACAGTAGTATCCTCATGCATGATAGTAGTTTGGTTTTTATTGTATCAGTAATTGTGTTAGTGATATGCGCCATTCTATATATGGAGAAAACGAGTTATAATCGTATTCCACGAAAGATATGGACGTTTTGGGAGGAATCTACGCCATTATTGGAACGCTGCAAAGAGAGCTGGATACGATCCAATCCCGAATATGAGATTATTATACTTACACGGAAAAACTACAAAGGATATGTTACCATTCCAGTTAACATCTTGATGCACCCCAATTTTCACGATAGTGCAAAACGGTTCGCAGATCTCGTTCGTCTGTGGATACTTGCAGAGCACGGTGGGATATGGCTAGATAAAGTTATCTTAGGAGCACCCCTCGATGAATGGCTGTTTTCACATTATGCAGATTGTGCAGTTTATCGCCATCATACTATGATTCTATCTTCATTGATTGCGTGCAATAAGGGCTGTGCATTTATAAGGGCGTGGCGGGATGAATTTTCACGAATGGCTACATACGAAAATGTGGGGGAATATGTGAAGGGATCCTCGGTGGATTATGATCCTATTCAGAATGCAATTCAGGTTGCAGCGGGGCGCGCCCTAACAGATGATCGCGATGTTCATCGCGAGTCAATGATTATACGCGAAGCGACTAGTGAAGCAAGTCGTGGTCCTTATCGCTATTTGGTAGATGCAAAGTGGAACATTGAAAAGGCATTGGAGCTTGCTCTTATTCCCGAATATCATACGCCTTGTTTGATTTATTTGTAATACAAGAGCCTAAATGGCGCAACTCATCCATTATCAAATGAGAAATGCAGTGATCTTTACAGGTGCGCTTCGAACCATTCGAAAAACGATTCGATACTTTAAAGATAATGTGCTGAATGCGACAACAAGTGCAACGGCAACAAGTGCAGCGACAACAAGTGAAACGACAACAAGTGCAGCGACAACAAGTGAAACGACAACAAGTGCAGCGACAACAAGTGAAACGGCAACCATTGATATTTTCATCTGTGTACAAAATGATACGTCGCATATTCAAGAAGACTGGAATTTGTGGTTCCGCGAAGAAATGGGTGGCGATCGCGTTAAATCCATTGAGTGGTTTTCATTGGAGAAATATCCTGAATGGGTTTCACATCGCGAAACACAGTTGAACTATATTAATTTAGACAGTGGGTGGAAGAACTATCTACGAATGAGTGGGTCTATGATCGAATACTTTCAATTACAGTTGGCGTATATGGCAATGTGTAAGTTTGAACAGGTAAATGGTATTCGATATGATTATGTAATTCGGGCGAGAACTGACAGTATTTATGCTAAGCCATTGGATTTTCACTGGCTGAACTGGACAGTGGATGAAGTGGCTGTGCGCATGAATACGATAAGTGAGCGTCTTCGTAGTACAAACATTGAGTGCAGTCAGCGCAATATACTGATGTATTTTATGTGTACAATGATATCCGATGATACTCTTCCTAATATTTCAGAGATACTTCCTGATTATAATCCATGTGAGACGGATACGATCTTGTTAAATGAATTAACGCCTGATACGCTGTGGCATTACATTCAGTATGGGCGCTATATTCTAACGCTTCGAAAAAATAACATGTATGTCATTCAGCGTCGCTTATTTCATTTGATTCCTACCCTTGGAACCATGTATGGATTCATGCGATCTCCTCAGGCGGACGATTACTGGTTTAATGCAGAGGGGCAATTTAGAGATGCATGCTATTATTCGTGTGTGTCTGTATTTGATTATAATACATTGCTGGAGGATAAGTCTGTATTGTCTGCGAATGTGTGGAATGAATCTGATTTTTTTAAGGAGAGTGGTATAATGGCACATCCTCATATGCTGTTTTGTGTTGTGCGGAAATAGCGTAGAGTAAAGTATATATGGCATAATAAATCTATGGCGTCTAGCCCAACACTTGATATCCTCGCACATACTGCTGAATTGTGCGCGAATGTAATACCGACAATGGAAAATAACACAGTGAGTCATATTACATCCAATGTAGTTATAGGTGACTATACTGTTGGCATTACAATTACAAAGGGACGCATTGTACAATCCGACGTGTTAACGCAATCGCAGTCCGATATTGCATCTTCTATTTTGCGAAAGCGACATTATAGCATAATGAATGAAGAATAGTAGTTGGCAATCGCAATAGCGAAACAAAAATAGATAAGATATTTTTGTTTGGTTATTTGATTTTTTAGTTGTTTGATTGATTTTTAGAATCCTTTGAAGATCCTCGTTCCATTGCGAAGAATCGTATACATACAGTTTTCACGTTTCGTAGATTTCTCTTCTTTTTCCTCTTCGTCTTCGCCCTCTTCTTCTTCCTCTTCCTCTTCTCCCTCTTCCTCTTCCTCTTC
>Ga0007819_1000790_pt1 | contig 10261 bp, 8 predicted proteins | sample CryBogCBE07Jul09_FD_71203 | JGI IMG/M metagenome (GOLD analysis project Ga0007819, IMG submission 71203) | Freshwater microbial communities from Crystal Bog, Wisconsin, USA - CBE07Jul09 | ecosystem: Environmental > Aquatic > Freshwater > Lake | place: Crystal Bog, Wisconsin, USA | collected... | reverse complement strand
ATGCCATTCTCGTAGATAACATATTTATTGAAATTATTAACCAGGTATATTATTGTTGTGTTACAATACCTAATTCTTTATCAAATGCAAGATTCATTTGTACACTAACATTTTCAAGTGTGTAGAATAATGTTGATTCAATTATCATTCCATACTCTGCATCTGTTATTTGAATTTGAGTCGGTGTTACTCGTGGATCGTAGTTTAAAATTCTAGTAACATCTTCACTAATTAATTGTTTAATATCATCAGTAAATGGTTCAAATATTAGACTCCAAATTATTGTTCCAAATTCTGGATTCATTACACGTTCTCCTTTTTTAGTTTGGAACATGTTTAAAATATCTTGTTGAATTAATGAAAAATCGTATATTTTATTAGTCAATGCAGTATCATTGGATGTTGTAAACCCTTTATAGAATTGACTTTGTTGTACACTAGATTGATTACTAACATTATTTGGTACAATTATAATATTTTTATATGCCATACTTTATTTATTAGCCTGAAGAAACTGGATTTGGTGATGGCTCAATTCCTTGCGTTGTAAATTTTGCTTTATATTCATCAAAAAACTGTTGACGTTTTGCAAGTGCATTTGTTCCACCGTTAACAATCTTTGTAACAGCCACACAATTATTCCAATCTACTTTTGAGGTACGACTTTTCTTATAAACATTAAAAAACCAAAGAACACTTTTTGCAGCCCAATCAATTTGTTCAACTAATTCAGGCTGAGAAATAAAATCAATATCAAAATACGAACTCATACTTCTATAATTGTCTTTTCCTGTACATTGAATAAATCCACGTCCTTTATATTTTATACCATCTCCGGGAGTTGTATTTCCGAGATCTGATCTCCCTTCATATTCTTTTCCACTTGCATATTCGCGCAATGTTCGAAAATAATCACTTTCAACTTTACATTGAGCCATCCATGCAGCTAATTTAATAGGATCTGTAACTCCGCCTTGCACCAAAACTGCTTGAAGGTATGCTTCATTTGCAGATGATGATTTTGAACTTGGAGTTGCAATAGGTTTTGAATTAATCGGTGCTGCTCCACTTCCGCTTGTTGGGTTATTTTTTACATCTACCGGTTGTTTTACTTGTACATCAGTATTTGCTGATGAAAATTGAGCCGGATTAATATTTTCATGTTGGTCCCACGGTTCATGTGTAGGAATACGCTGCATGATACTTGTGATATTCCCAATTTTATAGAAGTTTCCATTTGTCCACCCTGCTTCAAATGCTCTATTAGGAAGATCAAATGTATCTAATCTATCAGGTATAACTGCTTCGGTTGCACCATTTGCAGCAATAGGTGCCGGACTTCCGTTATCATTTAGTTGAATTTCTGTTCCGGTAATATAAACAGAAGCAGATGATTTTTCAATATGATTTCCTTCTGCAAAAATGTTTGAACTTGCTCCAGCTGTAACTTTCCAATCTGTTCCTACTTTTAAATTCATATCCGCAACAGATTCAATATTAACAGAAGAATTACTTTTAATACTGGTTTGTGCTCCAGATGTTGTGCGTAATTCTGATCCAACCGAAACTTGAAGATTATTGCCAATGTTTATTTTTCCTTCATTGTCGCAAATTAAATAAAATCTATCTTGGCAATTTATTTCTATTCCTCCACTAGCATTAACATTAATATTTCTTCCAGCTTCTAAATTAATGTCTCGATCTGCTCGAAAATTAAAATCTTGCTCCGTATGAATACTAATACTATCTTCTGCATATACATCAATTTTTCCATTACTTGTTAATTCAATCCATGCAGTTCCTTTACTATTTCCAATATATATTAAATCCGATGAATTATGTAAAAGAATTTGATGGCCTGTTCTTGTACGAATTCGAACTAATTCATTTAATCCATCTTTATCACCATCATCCATTACAAACGAAGTTCCACCTAACCGACTTACTGGATACCGAATTGTGGTACTATCACGTGTAATATATCCTTGTTGTGCATTTGCACTTGTATCAATTGGTCCCGGTGTTGAAATTCCAAAAACTTGAGAAGGCACTTCTCTCCGAGCCGAACTAGAAGTTACTCCTCGAATTGTATCTAATAATAACCCTTGCTGTAACAATCTATCAGCAAATGGATGAATTGGTTTTGTAAAAGCTTCCGGATTAGGATTATTCATATTACGTCCGGCTTTTTGGAATTCAGCAACAGGTAATAATTTTGTTCCATATCTATCTTCGTCACCTGGCCCTATTGCAGAAAATTTACTTGCTGCAAGACCCGGAACCATATGATTTTGATACATATCAGGGATACATCCAAACCAATACCCTTGATTAATATCTCCATCAATAAACAATACAATTACAGTGGTGCCTATATCCGGAGGCACCATCCAAAATCCTGATGATTTTTGTACATCATTAAATTTAGCAGAATCATTTCCTTCAAACGCCGCCGAGGTAACACTATAAAATGGTGTACAATATCTTACAATTACATTAGACGAAGCTGTTTCAGGTTGTCCAGGTAATGCTCTCATAATTGAAACTTCTAATGATCCCATATAGCTTGGATCAAGATGATTTACAATCTTTGCAAGAAAAGGACCAGGCCCGATATTTTGTAATTGACTTGACCGTGTATTAATACCCATTATCCACCTAAATTTCCTAAAATATTATTTGTTTGTACTAATTTAGCCAACGGACTTTGTTGTAAACTTCCATATTGACTTGCTACCGAAATACCTAAATTATTCTGAGTTTGTGTTATATTTGAAATGTTAATGCTATTACTTTCAATCGATCCTAACCCAATATTAGCTGGCATAATTCCATCAACTGCATTTTGTGCTAATGACCCAACAGTGTTTACTACACCAGCTGCTACTCCTATTGTTGTATTAACTATCATACTTGCTTCCGAGATCGCAGCCGATGCCACATCTAATACTCCGCCTGCAATATCAGCACCAGCTGTAAGTAATCCAAGAGGATTGGTAATTTTATTAATTGCAGTTAATGGTGATAAATTTGTAAAACCATCTAACATCGATGTAACATCACCGTATTTAGATGATATCAATGCCGGTAACTCCGGATCAACTAAAGCTGCTGGTGCAGATACCATTGCTTGTGTTGCAGGTAAATTTTTTAATTTATCTCCCATTAAATTAGCAAAACTTAATCCTTGTTCACTTAACTTTCCTAAATCAACATTTTCTGGGACACTTTTAGCAACTTCTTCAAATTGGTCAACTAGATGACTTAATTGTGATGATGCAAGCCCTGCAAGTGCCGATGGGTCAATTCCAAACTTTGATCCTATAGCATTAATATCAAGAGATTGTATATTTTGTAATCCTGAGATTGCATTAGTTGTGTTGTCAATTATTCCACTAACTGTATCAATTCCCATGGTCGCTAGAGATGCTGCATCAGTAACTAATGTTGAAGCAACATTTCCAACTGCTGTTGGAATTGAAGAGATCCCACTAACAACATCAGATGCAAGTTGAAAAGGTGCATTTACAATACCAGCAATAGATCCCATAGTTAACCCTGCAGCAGCAATATTTGCCGCAGGAAGATTTGGTGTCGAACTCAACGAACTTAACCCAGAAGCAGATAATCTTATTCCGCTTGTTAATGAATTTACTCCAGATAACGGATCAATTCCAAGTTGATTAGTAAGATTGCCAATACTTCCTGCTACTCCGCCAACTTGGGTTAATACATCAGTTACAACTCCTCCAACTGAAGAAATTGCAGAAGTTGCTCCACCAACTAGAGAATTTGTAAAATTGTTAATACTGCCCGGTAATCCAAAACTTGGCAATCCTCTATTCAATAAATTAGTAAAATTAAAATCACTTGGACGAATTCCTGTTCGTAAAATTGTTATCGGTGCTGTATCTTTAGTAACTTGTTGTCCCGGTTTTTGTATAGTTTTATAATTTGGTGCAGGTTTTTGTGTCTCTGATTCAATAATTTGTCCAGGAATTCTTAAAATATCCAATGCTTGAAAAAATGTTCCGTCCTTAAATGTATTTTTAAGAGTGGTAATGCGATAAACTCCACTAAAGGATAAAGGAGAGACGCCAAAATCAACACCACCTGTTTTTGCATTAAGGTCAATTGGATTTTTAAAATTAATATTAATGAACACATCACCTTGAGTAGTAGGTGCTTGTCCATCGTTTGTGAGCATTGGTTCTTTAAGATTAAGATCTGAGTTTGCCATTCCTCCGGTAACAAGAAAATACGGATCTCCTAAAATATCAAGAGTTCCTTGAATCATATCAACATTATTTAAAACTGCATTATGTAAATTCTGTGCTAATTTGTAATAAGGAGTATCAGGAGTTTGCCCAGCTTTGGCTTTTGCTTCAAAACTATCTTGCGATGCATCAACCATTGTTTTAGCAATAGGAGTTGAGTTTGCTGATTGATTTCGTTGATCAATTACTGCACTTGATTTATCTTGTTTTACTTGCGGTATATTATCTGCACCTGCTGCTTTTGATTTTTCGTTATCAGCTGGACGATTTCCTAACATTGCCGGAATAGATGTAAAATATAAATTGTCAAACTTAAGAGCAAATTTTATAATATCTTCATTTTTTCCAGTATAAATGTAATTGTATTCTCTTTTAATTTGTTGTTTTATCTCTTTAAGATCAATTTTTCCTTGTTCTTGTCCCGGAATTCGAGAATAATGCATTTGATACGGTTCAAGTACATATCTATAATTATTAAAACGAGAATTATTAACAGTATTTTCTCCTAATATATCAGTTTCTAATCGAACTGTAAAATAGGTTACTAATCCATTTCCTTGTTTTACTTTATCTAAATTTTGTAATAAATTTTGCGTATATTTGCTATCTCTAACCACCGCTGCAATACAATCATGAATCTGACTTCCTGCGGTAAAATGTACTGTTCCATTTTTAGGATTAAGTTTACCTGTTGATGAATTTGTTGTAGAATTCGTCGATGCCGATCCCGGAACTGCTGCCGAAATATATCCATCTTTTACCTGAGAAGGTTCTGCCATTTGAAAAACATTAACCGACGTTAAATCATCATTCATTGCAGCATTAATAATATCACTTGTAGAATTTGTATTTGAATTAGATAAAACTGAACTTTTAGTATTTTGAGGATTTCCTACAGTAACTAATTTAGGACAGGAAATTTCATATGTATCATATCCTTTTTGATCAGTTTGTTTGTTCGTACGATCAACAACCATCTGATTGATCGCTTTAAAAAAGTTTTTAAGGACGTCACCTACTGTATTTCCTTCAAGTTTAATATTTGTCGTTAATGCATTAGGTGCGCCTAATCCCATTTGATTTACCGGAACTGAATCAACTTTATAATGCGTTCCGGATTCACTAACATCAACTTCAATTGAGGTAATAGTAATTGGAAAATATCTAGTACTCATTGGAATTATTTCAGGTCGAGCATTTATTGATTTATCTGGCCACCCTTGAAACTGAACTCGTAATGCAAATACTGCGTTCATATAATCACTATATCCTGCTGCTTTGGCTGCAACTTGTAATGCTTCAATAAACCCATTCATACTATATGGTTCAAAAACATCAAATGTAATATTTGTTGCAATTGCTGATCCACTTTGTTGAGTTCCTGCTCCAATTAAACTATCAACTGAAATATTATCAATAAACATGTCAAACCTTCCAGGACTATCAGTATTAAATCCGTTGATTAATCCAGAAGTATCAGTATTATTACCGGCATTAACATTTAATCCTTGATTACTAATTTTAATACCGTTGGTGCCTTTGCCTGCAGAATTTAAAACAGCAAATTGTCTTATATCTCTCTCTAAAAATGAATGATTTGATATTGCTTCAGGAGTTAATGCACCTAATGTCCAGTTGTATGTAAACGATCGGTAATTGTATAATATATTTGATTCTGTGGCCGGAAGAGTTTTTGGTCCATTTTTAAATAAATTACCATCAGTTGACGGAGAGGTTTCAGTTGAAGGTTGACTAGATTTTATTGTTGCATCTGTCATGTTTTATCCTAATGCTTTTTTAATATCAGCAAGTTGAGGAAGAAATATTACTTGCCCAGGCACAAAATCATATACCGAATCTCTAAGTACATCTTTATTTCGTACAGCAAACACCCACCATAATTGTGAATCACCATATATATCATATGCTAATAAATCTGGACGATGCATGTACAACGAAGTTATTTGAAATTGTATATCTGTTAATTGTCCCGGAATATCTATAAAATTTATAATGTCAAGATAACCGTTGACTAAATCTGTCTTTGTATACGGACTTAACTTATTGTATATTGAACTCATTAAATATATCCTTTACCTTGTAATCCACCATTATTCCAACTTTGAACACCAAACGCTAGCATTTCTCTACGACTATACATAATATTCAATGTTAAGCTTATTGTGCTAATAACCGGAACCATACTTTGTCCATATGTTGTTGGACTTCCTGCTCTACCAACTGATATATAATCAACATTATCAGGTAAATCATGTTTCCAACTTGCAACCGAAACTGGAACATTATTCATCATATAATCACCATAGGCATCAAATCGGCACACCGGAGGCGGAGTTCCTGCATCCGGATCATTACCAAATTTCATTTTAATCAATGACCGTAACGTATGAATTACTCCTAATAATACTGCTCCTTCAAATTCTGATTGAACTGTAAACTTTGCAGTAACAGTTATTGGTCCAACTGAACTGTTTCTATAAAAATATAATGGAAAATTTGAATGAAGTGGATTTTGGGTGGAATAATTTGCTTGATTTTCTATTCCAATAGTCGGAGTATATGGAAATAAAATACCACCATTTTTTTTAATGATGTTATCTGGGCCAGCGGCTGGCCCAACAAGATAATCAGCAGGAATACGAAGTTTTGCCCTCATATCTTTTGCACCTGACCATTGTGCTAATGCACCCGGTGTTAATGGACGAGTTGCACCGAACGGAATTGAAGTTCCGAACCCTAAAGTTGATGAAATTGTCTGGCCAAGTAATTGACCAAGTACTGGTATATCTGTAATTGCCATATTTGATTCCCTTATTGTATATTTAACCAAATAAATAATATGCTAAGTTAATTATTTAGTTGACTTTATTTAATTTTTATAGTATACTTAAAGAACATAAGGAGAGTGCAACCCAATGAAAGACACAATTATAAAACCATCAGGAAGAAAACAAAATTATCTTAATAATAAAGATTTGTTAGCAGAGATACACAAAAGCAAAGCAAGTTTTAGTAGTTATACCAGTAACGATTATATACAACACGATATTATCTTATCATCATTAGATAAGATTGACGAACAATCAATTGAAGATGCAAAACGAGCTCGGGCAAAACGACAAGGATTAATAGCATTTAATACTGCTCGAATTGCTGGAGATTCAAAAATAAAAATTTCTGAAACAACACCAGATTATAATTTAATTAATAAAGATGCATTAATTATTAGAATTATGACATTTGACCATATTCCTTTAGCCCCGGGTCGTAAAAAAACAACAAAAACAACTGCTGATCTGCATGAAAAAGTAAACTTTCCTCCATATCAACATTGGAAGTTTGATGAAAATGATTCATTAATATGCGTTGGCAAAAGCCATTGGAAAGGAGATGTTACGTCAGGACATTTTAGTAAAGATCACGGTCGCATTTCTGAAAATTTAGGACGAATGTTTATTAAACTTACCGAACGATATGCTCAAAGAAGTAATTGGCGAGGATATACTTACGTAGATGAAATGAAAGGTCAGGCAGTTCTTCAATTAAGTCAAATTGGGTTACAATTTGACGAATCAAAATCAGAAAATCCATTTGCATATTTTACTGCTGCTATGACAAATTCTTTTACTAGAATATTAAATTTAGAAAAAAAGGTACAAAACATACGAGACGATATGTTAGAAGATGCCGGGTTAACTCCTAGTTCTACTCGACAAAGTAGTCAAGAATTTGCAGAAGAAAATGCAAAACAAGCAGAACTTTATAAAAAATTACGTATGCCAAAAACAGAAGAAATTATTAATGAAGAGATCAAAGATAACGGATGATGATTTGAGATATTTTAAAGAACGAGACCAAGCGTTAGGCAGAAAATTAGCAGCAGAAAAGTCTTTTAGACAATACAAACTAGCAAAAGAAATTTTTGAGAAACAAAATGACACAACTGTTTAAAAAAGTAGCATGTTTTACAGATTTACATATAGGTCTAAAAAGTAATTCAACAACACATAATCAAGATTGTGAAGAATTTATTGATTGGTTTATTGCAAAAGCCAAACAAGAAGGTGCAGAAACTTGTATTTGCTTAGGCGATTGGAGTCATAATAGAAATAGTTTAACATTACCATCTCTTAATGTAAGCATTAGATGTTTAGAAAAGTTAGGTAAAGCATTTGATCAGTTTTTTTGGTTTCCCGGTAACCATGATTTATTCTATAAAGATAAACGTGATATTCATAGTTCAGAATTTGCAAAACATATTCCTGGTGTAACCGTAATTGATAAAGTTACTACTATTAGTGATGTAACGTTAGTTCCATGGCTTGTTGGTGAAGAATGGAAAACTATCAGTAAAATTAAAAGCAAATATATGTTTGGGCATTTTGAATTACCATTATTTTATATGAATGCAATGGTACAAATGCCCGACCATGGCGAATTACAAGCTAATCACTTTGTACATCAGGAATATGTGTTTAGTGGACACTTTCATAAACGGCAATCACGCGATAAAATTGTTTATATCGGAAATGCTTTCCCTCACAATTTTGCCGATACCTGGGATGATGAACGCGGGATGATGTTGTTAGAATGGGGCGGAACTCCAAAATTTTATAATTGGGAAGATGCTCCAAAGTTTAGAACCATAAAACTAAGCGATCTAATCGATCGTAAAGATGAAATTATGAAATCAAAAATGTACTTAAAAGTAAATTTAGATATTGACATAAGTTACGAAGAAGCTAATTTTTTAAAAGAAACATTTATTAGTGATTATGATATCAGAGAAATTAGTCTTATACAGGAAAAAAATTCGGTCGAAGGAACAACAGATGACAATCCTGATGTAGAATTTGAATCAGTTGATCATATTATAACTGATCAAATTGTTGCAATTGAATCAGATTCGTTTGATACTTCATTATTATTAGACATTTATAACAATCTATGACATTTCAAATAAAATCAATCTCATGTAAAAATTTCCAAAGTGTTGGTAATGTATTGCAAGCAGTATCGTTTGAAAAAGAACATCTTACTCTTGTACTTGGAGAAAATTTAGACCTCGGCGGGGACTCCGGAGATTTTAGAAACGGGGTCGGAAAATCAACTATGCTTAATGCATTAAGTTATGCATTATATGGTCAAGCTCTTACCAATATTCGCAAGGAAAACTTAATTAATAAAACTAATGGTAAAAATATGTCGACTTCTGCCGAAATTGAAGTAAAAGGAATTAATTATCGTATTGAAAGAGGCAGAAAACCCAATTTTCTTAAACTATTTGTTAATAATCAAGAACAAACTGCAACTGATATAGTTGATGATGCACAAGGTGATAGTAGAGAAACTCAAAAATATATTGAACAACTTTTAGGTATGAGCCATACTATGTTTAAACATATAGTTGCGTTGAATACTTATACAGAACCGTTTTTAAGTATGCGGGCCTCTGATCAAAGAGAAATTATTGAACAGTTGCTTGGAATTACTGTTCTGTCAGAAAAAGCAGAAAATCTTAAGCTTCAAATGAAATCAGTTAAAGATGATATTCAATTAGAATCTTTTAAAATTGACGGAATTAAGATTGCAAATGAGAATGTACAAAAAAGTATTGATAGCTTAGGTATTAAAAGCTCTGCCTGGGAATCTAAAAAGAATAGTGAGCTTGAAAACTTAGGAAAGGCTATAATGCAGTTAAGTTCAGTTGATATTGATGCAGAACTTAATTCACATGAAACATTAAAACAGTGGAATATTAATAATAATAAACTTAAAGATCTTAATAAACAAAAAGCAATGTTAGAATCTGCATTAAGTCAGGCACAAAAAACATGCGACAAATATATTAAAGAACTTGAAAGTTTATCAAATAAAACATGTCATGCATGTGAACAGGCATTACATGATAATAAACATGAAGAATTGGTATTAATTGCATCTACTCATTTAGAAGATTCTCA
>Ga0007819_1000787_pt1 | contig 10300 bp, 10 predicted proteins | sample CryBogCBE07Jul09_FD_71203 | JGI IMG/M metagenome (GOLD analysis project Ga0007819, IMG submission 71203) | Freshwater microbial communities from Crystal Bog, Wisconsin, USA - CBE07Jul09 | ecosystem: Environmental > Aquatic > Freshwater > Lake | place: Crystal Bog, Wisconsin, USA | collected... | reverse complement strand
GCAGAAACAATAGGACCATTTGGATCTGTGTTAGGGAACGCATTTGCGTAACCTTGCCAGTGTGTTCCATTGTTGTACATAATGTCAACTGCGGTATAGTTACTGTCAAACCATAGTGTGCCGTTAGCAGGCGCAGTTGTTGGTTGAGCAGCACTTGATTCATAAACCAATGGACCCCAGCTAGATGCTAGGAACAATCCAGCATCAGCAAATGATGCGCCTTGTCCAGTGAATGCCCAACCATCTGCCTTGGGAGCAGCATATAAATTAGGTGTGCCACTTGGGATGTTAGTACTAGGATCAACACTATATGCGGAGAAACCAGCCAATGCCAATGCTCCGGAGTGATCATACAATTCAAAATCACCACCAGCAGTATGTGTGATGGTTGTCTTGTTTGTTGTTGCGTTAAACGAAGCAGAAAGATATGTCAATCCAGACAAATTGATCTGATTAGCAATTGCTTGACCAATTGGATGTGGGCTTAAACCAGGAACTGTGATAGTTGTGATACCGCTCCAAGCATTTGAACCTGGGATAGATTCTCTAACATAGAATAAGGAGTTAGTTGTTGTGCTACCAGAACTTCCTGCGCTTGTAATACTAGTTGATCCAACTCCGCTGTATCTCCAAATTTTAAATTCAGCGTGTGTATTTGTTCCAGTATTAATGTACCAGTGGTCTGGATCTGCTTCTACGAATAACGCACCAGAAGCAATATTTGTGCCACCACCAACGCTATCGTAGCTGTAAAGAGCTGCTGTTGTACTGGTGTACACTGGAGCAACTACTGTAGTCCATGCTTCTGTGCTGGCGTTGTAGTGTTGAATATTCCAGTTAGCACCTTGACCTGGAGTTGTTGTTTTAACCCATACGCTACCAGTTGGAGCACTACTACCTGTAGCGGCTGTAAAGTCTGGATATTGTGTATGCGGAGCAACTACTAGTTGTAGGCTGTCACCGTACCAATTGCTGCCACCAACTTCAATCCAAGCATTTGATGTTGCTTGTGTTTTGTACCAAATTGCTTGTGGCATTGTAATGTCATTGTCACTGGTAACAACTACGGCAAAATTACCTTGTTTACCAAAGTTATCAGCAGGAGCGCCAGCAACTGATTGGCTCATTGCAGTGGCCATGTTATCGTTGTTGATAATTAATGGAGTCTGTAAAGAGAATGTATTAGTAACTGTGTTCCATACATTGATACCAAAAGATGTTTTTGCTGTATCAACCCAGTATGTGCCGCCTACTGGCATACCTGTTGGAGCACTTGTAGCAGGGGCAAGTTCGCCTAAATCAATGTCAGCACGAACAACATATGCTCGGCTACTTACGCCTAACAAACTATAAGCAGATTGTAGACCGTATTCGCTAATTTCGCTAGCGTTGATTGGATTATTACTGTTGTCAGTTTCAAAATATGGTGTACCAAAAGTATCTGTTAAATCACGTTGACTTGTGATTACATATACTGTACCTGCGTTGGCTTCTAGTGTACCTTGCGCTGTGCCTGTGCCACTAGAATTTTGTTTATTTGCTGCACTCGCAACAAAAATTAATGGTACAGTTCCTGGAGCGGCGGGAGTATAAAAACTCTCGTCAATTACGGTTACTTGTACACCTGGTGAAGCTAAATTAGCCATGTTTTAAATCTCCTTAATGGATTACTTTGTTTTATTTAGCAGCCAAACCAAAAAATTAAGGGTTAAATACCACGATAAAAGGGCACAAAAAGGGCGGGGTATGAGAAGTTTATGTAAAATATGTCGTCAACGACCAGTAGCCGTGAACTACTACAAGGAAGGTAAGGCATTTTATAGATCAAAATGCGATCATTGTAGTCGAGGACGCAAAGATGGCGATCCGCTATGGGCATTAGCAGGATATAAAAAGAAAAGTACTTGCGACAAGTGTGGATACACTAGCAAGTATATTGAACAGTTTGATGTATTTTACGTTGATGGGAATTTAACCAACAACCGTTATACAAATTTAAAGACAGTGTGCGCTAACTGTCAACGCACACTACAAAAAGAAGGAGTTAAATGGAGACAAGGGGATCTGCGGCCTGATTTTTAACAATGTCCTCTATCTGCGTATAAAGCTCATCAATAGAGCCATCATTACTTACAATGTAATCAGTCTTGTAGCCAACCCAAGCAGTTTCGCTGTCGTGAATTTTTAATTTTTCCATCTTTGTTCTACTCAAAGCCCATGATGTATTTCCTTCAGGTCCGCGATTCACACTGGCTGCGGCTTCAAACCACTCGGGATCATCTCCACGTTTAATACGAACAACTATGCCGCCAGCATTGTGAATGGCTTTAATTTCATTAGGAAATCTAACATCACTGATAACAATGTTATCTTTAGTGGTACGTAGTTTATTTTCTAAACTGGCAATCCAAATATCATCGTGAAATCCTTGACGACAAACTTCAGTGCCCCAATGTTGTAGCACCCATCGCGGAGTTAGTAAGGGCATATTCAAACGTTCACTCCACCAAATATCCAGTTGTTCACGCCATTCACGGGCTTGTTTTGTGCGGCCTTCTAATAGTGTCCTATCCCAACCAAATACATTGGCCACAGCATCTTTAAGTGTGTTAGCAAAACTATCTCGCCTAAACCCATGTGAATTTACTAAAAAATCTGCGGCAGTATCTTTGCCAGAACCAATCAAACCTACGAAGCCAATAATCATACAGTATCTCCAGTGCTTAAAGTTTATTACAATTTCGTTAAACCGTCAACGATTTTTCTTTAACAAATCTTCCAAAAAACAATATTCGTTAAAGTGATCAGTTTCTGTGTCCGCAATATATTCCACTTTGGGATTATTAGATCTTACCCAATATTCAAACGCATACCTATAACCAGGCCCGTTAGGGTATAATTCAGGATTGGTTGTATATACAGTTGAATCAATTGGATCAGGTAAGGTACGAATGTGTTCAGACTTACTCCACCAAAAGTTTCCACTAAAGGTAAAATCTAAACTTTTCTTATCTTTTACACCCACAGCATCAGCTTGTTCTAATAATTTAATACAAGTGGGCCATTCTGTGATACAATAATGATTTAAGATTTCACGCCAATTGCCCACACTAGGACTGGCACTGACAACACCCTTACTGTGTATATAACAGATATCAAAGTCATAATGTTGGGCATGTTCCCAAATTAATTCCAGTGTTTGACCTTCAAAAATGTTCGGATCAATATCTCGTACATCAATAATGTTTGCCCAAGGAAATCTGGTATTGATATATTCTCGAACTTTCTGTTCAAATGTTATGTTAGTTTGATCATCACCATTAGGCCTAAATGGCATGACTATTTGACTCCAATTCCGCGGCATGGTAATAGCCAAATTAATTTCGGCTACTTCGGGCAGTTTGGATTGTTTGATAAGTTGTAATTGCTGATCCACATACCATGTCCACATGGTAGCACGGATATCGGCGGGAATAAAAATGTGATAAAATACTTCAATGGCTCGCATTGAACTAGTTTAACATTAACCAGTCACCCATGTCAACGGTGTTGATCCTTCTTTGTAGTTAATTAGATCCATTTCTAATTCTTGCATTTCTGCTTTGCCCTCGGCTTTTAGTTGTTGTCCATTTAATTGAACACCGCCTTGTGGGCTGGAAATAGTGGCAAACTTTTCACGAGCTTCACCTAATATAACTTTGGCATTGGCTAGGCTGTAGTCTTTGATCCACTGTCCAGCATAAGTATCAGCCAATAAAGTAAAATCTGGGCGATAATTGTACATCCAAACTAGGATTTCTTCTTCAGCATACGGGCGTTGTTGTACAGTTAACACTTTACTGGTATTATTGAACACAAAGTTAATGTCACTACCAAACATCTTACCCACTTGTTTTTGGTAAGAAGCAAAAGCATAGTATGTTGCTAAACCGCCCATGTTAGTACTAGCCAACAAATAGGTATTAGAATAAGCTAGGTTAAACGGTTCAAATAAACTACCGCCAGCTCCGCCGCCTGAACGCGAACCAATACTACGTCTAAAAAGTTGACGAATACTGATAACATCTTTAGGCATTACATAGTCGTTTGTGTCGACTAGCAGAGTTAAAAATCCATAACTTTCTTCTACAGCATTGCTACTACGTTGACGATATTTGGCCAGAGCACGATCGATTGCTGTATTGTAATGTATAGGGTCTAATTCAACATCAACCATACCATCGCCTAGGAAGGCTTTGATGTAGTCGACAACTTGTTGACGGGCGTTTTCAGTATCTTTGCTGTAGTTATCCATGCTAATATTTAGCTAAATAGGTGTATGCCAAGACTAAGCCTATACCGTCCTGAGAAGGGCAACGATTTCAAGTTTTTAGATAAAATCATCCACGAAGAATTTCAAGTGGGTGGCACAGATATCTATGTTCACAAATATCTAGGACCTGTAAGCCCCGATCAAGTTGGCGGCGAGGCTTCGCCCGCAACTCCCAACACCAGTGCTAATACAGTGCCAGAATTGGGTATTCAAGATGTACTGTTAATGGAAAACAGAGACCGTAATTACGATCCCAATGTTTATGTCATTCGTGGCATTTATCAGATGCAGGATTTAGATTTTAATCTAACACAGTTTGGCATGTTCCTACAAAATGACAACATCATGTTGTATTTCCATCTACGTGGCAGTTATGATTCGTTAAGTCGCAAACTAATGGCTGGTGATGTTTTAGAGCTACCTCACTTAAAAGACGAGTATGCTTTAGATGATAGTTTTGTGGCATTAAAAAGATTTTACGTTGTTCAGGATGTCACCCGTCCTGCCGCAGGTTTTAGCCCTACATGGTATCCACACTTAATTAGAGCCAAATGTGCTCCGTTGGTTGACAGTCAAGAATACAAACAAATATTTGATCAAGATAGTGGCAATGGCGATGGCAGCACCTTAAGGGATATGTTAAGCACTTACAATCAAAATATTGAAATCAATAATCAAATCATTGCCCAAGCAGAAGCAGATGCTCCCAAAAACGGTTATGATACAACAGGTTTTTACGTTCTGCCTAAACGTGCTGACGGTACATTAGACATTGTAGATACTTCATTGACTCAATTTGATGCTAGTATAGATGAACTAGGATTTGATGCTAGTATTGTTTTACAAACACCTGATAGTAGAATGTATGTAGGCTACGATACCGGTACAGGAATACCGCCCAACGGAGCACCGTTTGGTCAAGGTATTGTATTTCCTGCGACACCCATTATTGGTCAATTCTTTTTAAGAACTGACTATATGCCCAATGCGTTGTACAGATTTGACGGAAGTCATTGGCTGTTGTATGATACTGATGTTAGAATGACCATGAACAATTTTGGTTCAGAAAATACATCCACTGGTACATTCTATAATAAAAATATTAAACTTAATCAGAAGACCACGTTCATTAACAATACAAATACTGCTACAATTGGTGGGCAGGTTATACAGGAACGTCAAGCATTAAGCAAGGCATTGAAACCTAAGGCAGATCAATAATGAATTATTTTTACGACGGTCAACTGCGCCGATACATCACACAATTTATGCGACTAATGAGCAATTTTGCCTATAAAGATGCCACAGGCAAATTGACACAAATACCAGTACGCTACGGTGATGTTAATCGTCAGGTAGCACAAATACTTAAAAAGAACAGTGAGAGTGTTGTACCTAGTGCGCCGTTTATTGCTTGCTATATTAAAGATTTTAGATACGACCAATCACGATTACAAGATCCGTCATTTGTCAGTAGTGTTAATATTCGTGAACGCGGCGTTGATGAATTTGGTAATTTAATCAATCAACAAGGTAATAATTATACGGTAGAGCGTATCATGCCAAGTCCGTATAAATTAACATTTGCCGCCGACATATGGGCCAGTAATACTGATCAAAAATTACAAATCATTGAACAAATAGCAATGATTTTTAATCCTAGTTTAGATCTACAAACTACAGACAATTACATCGACTGGACTAGTCTTACCACATTAAGACTAACTGATCAAGGTAATTGGGCTAGTAGACCCATACCGCAAGGCGTAGAGCAGGACATTGATATTTCTACCATGGTGTTTGAAACACCTATTTGGATTACACCGCCTGCCAAAGTCAAACAGTTAAACATCATTACAAAAATTATTACTAGTGTGTTTACCGCCGATGCCGAACAATTTGCCACATTAGAAGATGGGTACGCACATCAGATCTTTGGTACACCCGACGCCAGTATCACAGTGTCTATTGGTGATTTTGAATTATTAGTAATTGACGGCGTTGCTTCATTAGTTAACCCAGGTAGTGATGGTTCTAATCCAGATACAATTAATTCATGGTTGCGTATTTTAGATCTTTATCCAGGTAAATTTACAGCAGGGTTAAGTCAAATAAGACTTACACAACCTAATGGTAATGAAATTGTGGCCTATATTACATTAGATCCCAACAACGAAACTCGCATGTTATTAAACTACGATAATGATACTGTTCCTGGAAATACTATTGTCGATGGCCGTGGGACTATTGACGCCATTGTTAATCCTGAAACATTTAATCCCAAAACAAAAGTTGCCGGAACACGTTATTTGATTTTAGAAGATATTATGTCGGAGGCTACTATTGGGCCAGAGGCATGGTTAAATGCCAACGGATCAGGTTTTACAGCACACGCTAATGACATTGTACAATGGGACGGCACGGCGTGGTCAGTTATATTCAGTTCTGCCAACGTTAGCACAGTTACTTACATAACTAATTCATATACTGGTATACAATACAAATGGGATGGCATCAGTTGGTCAAAGAGTTTTGAAGGTATCTATAGTAACGCATTATGGCGACTGATTTTGTAAATCAAATAATATGTAGCGGTGGCTTGTTTTTAGCAGAGGACACCCATAGATTTCTATTTTTAAATAGAACACAGGGCAAGACTGCTGGCACTTGGGGGCTAGCAGGTGGTAAGAAAGAACCTACAGATTTAACTGTTATAGATGCGTTACACAGAGAAATACAAGAAGAAGTTGGAAAAACTTCTAAAATAAAAAAGATAGTTCCTTTAGAGCTGTTTATTTCAAACGATGATAATTTTCAATACAATACCTATGTGTTGATAGTTGACAAAGAATTCATCCCTACTCTAAATTTTGAACATAGTGGTTATGCTTGGTGTAATTACGATCATTGGCCCAAACCCTTACATCAAGGTGTAAAAAATAGCCTTAACAACCGAGTAGTCAAAGCCAAATTAGAGTTGCTATTAGATATCATTTAATATACAATTAACTATGAAGAAGACAATGCTAGTTATTGGTGCTGGGTCAGGCGGTGTTCTCACTGTTGGACAAATGTTATCAGGATTGGATTCTAATTGGGAAGTACATTCTGTTTACGATCCAAAAATTCCAATTTTAGGTGTCGGTGAAGCCACAAGCACAGTTACGCCACACTCGCTTTTCAAAAGTACCGATTTTATCCTAGCCAGAGACGCTCATCATTTGGATTCAACAATAAAACTCAGTGTAAAATATTCAAATTGGCGTAAACATGATTTCCATAGTTGGATATTGCCGCAAGGGTATGCGTTACACTTTGACAATACACGCCTTAGAGATTTTGCCTTTACAAGATTTAGAGAAAGATACCCTAATAAATTTGTTGAACATTTAGGCAATGTTGAATATTTTAAAAATATTGAAAATGGCGTGGAAGTTTCAATAAACGGCAAAATAAAAAAATATGATTATATAATTGATTGTAGTGGTTTCCCTAAAGATTATAAAGGATATACTATGATTGATCTACCACTTAATAGTGCTGTTGTCACACCAATTCATAAACCCGGAGATTGGAACTATACACATCACTGGGCACATAAAAATGGTTGGATGTTCGGTATCCCCTTACAATCTCGGCAGGGTTGGGGCTATATGTACAACAACGATATAACATCTAAAGATGATGCTATTCTTGACATGTGCGATATTCTAAAACTAGATCCTGAAAAAGCCAACTTTAGAGAATATTCATTCAGTCCTTATTATATTATTGACAAATTGATCGATGGCAGAATCTTAAAAAACGGCAATAGATTTATGTTCTTTGAACCTATGGAGGCAATGTCCATGGAATATTATACTGCGTTGAATCTCAGATATTTAATGATGATTCGCGGTACTATGACCAAACAAGCACTTTTAGGTTATACTAGAGATGATGTTGAATCTTTAATTATGTTTTATAGATTTATATATCACGGCGGATCAACATACGACACAGAGTTTTGGCGTATAACAAAAGAAAAAACATCTTATTATTTAAAAAATACTGAATTATTTCAAAATCGCATAGACTATTGGAATAAAAATTCACAACAAATTAAAGACAGCGGTAAGGAAGTGATCATTGCGCCGTTTGACGTATATGTGTGGGAAATATTTGATCGAGAATTAGGCTATAATTATTTTAAGTCGTAAAAAAGCCCCAGTTAAGGGGCTTTTTATTTTCAAGTTAGTTGATAACTTTGCTACCCAATGGACCTTGTGGAGGAGCATCACCGCCCATTTGTCCACCATTTTGTTGAACTTGTGGTTGAGCCTGACGAGCCAATTCGTCGATAACACGACGGCTTAACTTGTGAGGGATTTCATCAAGAGCAGCAATAATAGTATTGAAAGTTTGAACATCAACACTTAATTCGATCATTTGATCTGCCATACCTTTTTCTCCTTATTTGCAAATAGGTTGTAATTGTACTTATGCCTACTACAACCTATGTTCTAATATCTTGAGTTAAGGCAATTCTGATACAGTGCCAGTACTCCAAGGTAGAGTTTCTTTTTGGTGTTCAACCATGGAGTTGACTTTTGAGTCAAGTTGTTTAAAAATCTGTTCAAAAATATGATCCGAATAACTTGTCATGCTAACAACATGATCTTGAATCCAGGTTATTACGTCACTTTCTTGAAGTTCACTAAATGGAATAAAGTCATTTGGGGAACCAATACTGGTAAATGGTGTCGCTCCTTGGAAAGTGCCTGTATTATTATTGACTACATCAGTTCCATTTAGTTCCCAATGTGTTTGTACTATAGAAGCGGTATTTACACCCTCTGTTTTAGTTTTTACTGTGTTTACACCCCATGAATATGTAATGGTCGCTGTGGAACCATTTGAATATGTTACCGCTGTTGGTTTTGAAAAATCTACTGCCATTTTGTTCTCCTAAAGATGTTTTGTGGCTACTTTAGTTTATTTATACTATTCTAACACTAGAATATACAATCCGTTCCACCAATCTAGATGACTTTCCTGTTCGTTTAGTATAACTCTACTAAATGCTACTTTTAACCCAGCTCGTTCTATACCTTTATTAACACCACTGACTACACCTTCCCAGTTAGCATCGTCAAATACTAGAATAGCTCCAGGGGCAAACTTTTCTGAAAAGTAAGCAACTGCAGCAGATGTAGCATATTCGCTGTGATCAGCATCATAAAACATAAAATCTATCGTGTCTATTTTTGTTTTATCTACATCTATATAGTCGCAATCAAACAATTTTACCGTATTTTTACCCTTAATTGCCTTTACTTGCTCAATAAAAATTTCTTTACTTGACACTAAATTAGTAGAATTATCTGCGGCTTGAGTTTGTTCAGCCCAATTGTCCACAGCATAACAAGTCAATTCATTATTTAAAATTGTGCTACAAAATGTAGCGCCGTTTAAGCAGCCAACTTCTAAATAATGTGTACTTAATGATCCAAATCGGTTCAATAGTTGTTTAACTCGATTGCTAGTCAACCCAGGTATAGTATTAGGTACAGCGTCATGTACACTATCTACGATGGCCTGTGCTACTGCTTCAATTCGTTTGTTATTTGTGTTACCTTTGGCATGCCAAACCTTGTCACAATAATTACAATCCCAGCAATCAAACTTACAGGTTTTAATTTTTGTACGCCAAGCATTCATTGGACGTTCTGTTAAGTTTGATTCTTCAACATATGTTTCAAAGTTATCGAATAGTATGTCTTCATTGTTAGCAAAGCGTCGAATAATGTCCATGGTTTCTAGCAGTCTATCAACATTTTCTCTACCATGCATCTTAAAAGTATCAATACCTAAATTGTCAATAAACTCAACCCAATCTTCACGCCATGGAGGGATGTTTGCTGTTTTTAATTTTACAGCCATGTCGTCATGTTCCCATTTACTACAACTTACCCTACTGATAGGGTCTGTAAAATACTGTGGTCCTGG
>Ga0007819_1000781_pt1 | contig 10338 bp, 10 predicted proteins | sample CryBogCBE07Jul09_FD_71203 | JGI IMG/M metagenome (GOLD analysis project Ga0007819, IMG submission 71203) | Freshwater microbial communities from Crystal Bog, Wisconsin, USA - CBE07Jul09 | ecosystem: Environmental > Aquatic > Freshwater > Lake | place: Crystal Bog, Wisconsin, USA | collected... | reverse complement strand
CTAACTGTTAACGCACTTAGCACACCCACACTGGTTAAACTACTAAACACAACATTACTTGCCAATGTTGTACCTGTAATATTACCTGCTGTAATAACAGCACCACCACCGCCTGTATTAAGTGTAGTCCAGCCTAAATTTCCTGCACCGTCATCTACTAGTACTTGTCCAACAGCTCCGTGTGCCAGCGGAAATCTGTAATTTGGAAAATTAGTTATACCGCTTGCTTGAAAGCTCCAAGTATATGTTGCATTACTAACTATACTTATGTTATTGGATCCATCCACCGTTAGTGTGCTATTTTGTGAAAAAATACTTCCAGAGTATCCTAAAATACTTCCACTTATTGGATTTGTGACTGTTAAACTAGTTAGTGTTCCCAAACTGGTCAAACTACTGCCGGTAATACCTGATCCAAGTGTAGTTGGAGTTAATAGTATTGTTGAACCGTTTGTGATATTACCCGCTGTCAGCACTAGGTTTCCGTTCATGCTGATATTACCAGTTGAATCAACAGCAAACCCCGGGCTGCTAAAGCCTGTGGCTGATGATAACGGATCTACAGTAAACGGACTAGCTAAATTTGCCATTATAAAATTCCTTCAGTATATTTATGTTAAATGTGAGCAGACATAAAGAACATCATAGCTGCCATAGTTAAACCAGGTTGTAAGCCTGGATTTGTAGTAGGTGCAACTCCAGGAATCGTTGTTAGTACAGTCTGTTGAGAATTTATTGCTGTAATAATATCACTGGGTTGTAAATTACCCGCTGTTCCTGTTGTTAAGCTAGTTCCGTTATATAGGCCTAAAACACCTGTATTAACGATCTGTACATAATCGCCATAAGTTGGATCTTGAGATATAACTTGCGTACTAATACCCGGAACACGGCCGCCTGGTCCAGAATAACTGGCACCAGTTCCTAGTATTTTAAATGTACTAGCAATAGATGTGGCAGATGCAAAACCTGCCACTGGATTAGAGTCGCCATACAACTTATTATATACACTAACATTATTTGTAATGGTAATTGTATTGGTCCCGCTTTGGCTTGTTGAGATACCATTGGCGCCAGCTATGATATTAGTTGTTTGAGTTTTGGTTGTTGAATCGTCTGTGGTAATGGTTTGGCCGTTATTAATAATAGTCAAACGATTTTTAGTACTGTCTGTAGTTAATGTGATATGATCGCCAGCAAATACATTTAGTGTAGTTGATCCAAGATTTTTTGCTGGGTTAATATCATTTTGTCCAAGTACACTGACCTGTGTAATACCTTGATTCTTGATAACAATACTTCTATCTGCTTCAGCTGTAGTAATAACAATACCATTTGCAGCTTTCAAATTTATGTAGTCGTCGGCTACTTTAGCATCGATAGTAGTTTGACCTGGCACAATAATACTACTGATACTGCGTACAGGCTCGATAGTGTTGGTAAGATTATTAAGTTGTTTTGCACTTGTGTTAAAAGTTAAGTTAACATTTGTGACGGCTGTAATAGAAGTAGAAAAGAATCCGCCAATTACCAATCTTCCTAGTCCGGCCTGTTGTGTTATAGGAGTCCAAGATTGAACTGTTGCCAATGATGGTATACCTGTGCCGCTCACACGTTGACCAACTAGAATATTACCAGTTATCTGTGCTGTAGGAATTGTAATAGTTAATGTAGTAACATTAGTAATGCTAGACCAAGATGCTCCTGTTGCAATTGCCGCAGCGTTTATTGGTTTGATAGCTTGGCTAGTTCTAGCATAGTTAGCAAAGAATGTAACTATTGTACCTTGAACCGCACTTATTGCAGGTTCAACTACCAATTGAGCTCTGCTATTATCCGAAACACTTCTAATATTCAATAATGGTCTAGTAAGACTAGTTCTGCCATAAACCGTAATTGTACTTTGTCCAGGCATAGCTACTAGTGTAGCATGTATTGTTTCTCTTTCGTTTTGTCCGTACTCAGCATTTATAATGTATTCGGCTGAAATAAAGTCGCCCACATACCAAGAATCTATGACTGTGCTAGTGTAAATAGCTGTGCCAGTGCTTTGATATGATAAATTAGTTCCGCGTGATAACTGCACCGTAGAGTTATTGCCACGAGAAAAGAACGAATTTATAATTTGAGTCATCTTTAGATCCTAGTTTAATTATTTATCCGTTGCTGTTTCAAAATTTTGAACAAACTTCTACGGGGCATAACTAATATAACTGTTCGTTTAATTGTATTTTTTGTCGAAAATATGTTAAACTTATAAAAACTCTTAATTTCACTATGAACCTTAGAAACCTATTAGATGACGATATCGACGTTGCAGCATTGCAAACTATACCCAATTTTAATTCGCTTTATAATAAGCCAGTAGTTGGTATTTCTAGAGACGGTATCATAAATTATACTAAAACTACGCATGTGACTCGGCCTGAAGAATTCGAAATAATTCCTGGATCAGCTGAAGCTGTTGCCCTAATACGTAAAAAAGGCTATAGAATAATTATTTTCTCAAATCAATATGGAATTAGCGAAGGGTGCATGACTCCAGTTGAAGTTGATATGGTTAATCAGCGCATGCTTGAACTATTTGGAGAAGCAGGTTGTCCTAGTATTGATGCCATGTACTATTCCACTAGTCGCATGAAAGAGGATGTGTTTGCTTTGCCTAATATTGGTATGTTTCATCGCGCCGAACGCGAGCACCCTGTGAAGTTTAAAGAAGGTTGGTTTGTGGGAGATAAAATCAGCGATCTCAAAGCGGCTGAAAACATTAAATCTAAACCTGTGTTAATCAAAACAGGTGAGTGGGAAGAAACTATCAAAAAGTTAAGTACATTTGCTAACAAAGACTTGCGTAAACGCACACAAATCTTTGATAGTCTAATGGCATTTGCTAATAGTTTAAGTTAATCCTTATTTAGGAATTAATTTGAAATCATAATAAAAATATTGTGTGCCCTGTCGTGGTACCGAGACCTTCCATTCTCCTTCTATGTTTAAACCGCTTTGGGTCATGGTTTCACCTGTCCAAGGACTGCCATCCATGGTATAACAATTATCTACTGAAAGTATTGGAACTCCAATCTGATACGTGGCCCGTCGTATACATGATTCGATCCACATAGTTTCTATTTGATCCTGCAACTCGATGCTGCCTCGTTCAGCATTTGTAGGATGTAGAATCAGCTGAGCTCCGTTCAATCTACATACATCTGCAAACGGCGTACTAAAAGTGCTACCATAAATATCTGCACAAATTAAACTGCTAACCGGCACTTCAATATCTCCCATTGGTAAGTTTATAACATCCCAGCAATGACCACTCACTACTCCAAGAGATTTTTCAACAGGAGTGCATGTGGTTTTATTTGTTACGCCTATCAGAGAACCGTTTTTGGTATAGTACCTAACCTGGTTTCTCAAGACACTATCAGAAGTAGCACCTTCATTCCATAATGTTCCTAGGCAAAGACCTACTTGCTTTCTCGATGCATACTGTTCTATTTCAGGCAATGCCGATCGTAGTATAGAATCATCGAACGGTACATCAGGATTGTACCCGCTTAGAGAGCCTTCAGGCGTAACTAGATAGTCCACTTTGTTTTCAGCCGCCCAATCGATAGCTTGTTTCAAAGTTTTAATATTTTGTTTAATAGAACTTGTTACTGGAATCTGGGCGCCACCAAATCTGATTTTGAGATCAGTATCAGTCAGCATTCAATACCCTTATTAATTTGGCATATTCAGGCAAGTATAGATATTCGATTTCGCTACACGCAAGAGTATTCACAGCATCTTCAAGAGTTTCTACCAACGGATCACCTCCTAGATTAAAACTAGTGTTGAATAGAATAGGCACGCCCGTGACTTTGTAAAATTCTGTAATCAGATTGTAAAAATGGTGATTCTGCTCTTCGGTGACAGTTTGAATCCTGCACGTTCCGTCCACATGAATAATGCTTGGTACCTTTTCAGCAACACCCGGCTGACAATTAACCGCGTACATCATGCTAGGACTTTCATCCATTCCTCGCAGATCAAACCAATCGTGAACATGTTCTTTGAGAATTGTTCCTGCAAAAGGACGGAAATATTCTCTATGTTTTATATTATTGACGAAATCTTTGCCGTCTGGGTATGTAGGATTGAACAGTATGCTTCTGTTGCCTAATGCGCGAGGGCCGTTTTCGCTTGCGCCTTGAAATACAGCTACTATATGCTTGTTTATCAATAGATCTACTACATCTGTGTATGATGCTGTTATATATTCTGCATCGTAAGCAGCACAAATTAGGTCTATCTGATCGTCTGTATATTGATATTTTGGCCCAAGGTACAAATTGTCTGTAAAAGTTTGTACTGTCTCATCACCAGTGGTGGCTCGGTGCATCAGCATAGCAGCGCCCATTGCAGTTCCTGCATCATTACTGATTGGTTCTACATAGTAGTTGATACCGAGCTCGTTGAGCTTGTCTAAGTAAAAGTAATTAGCCACACAATTCAATCCGTATCCGCCACTAAGAACAACATTTTTAGTTTCCGACATTTCAGTTGCTTTGATGATTAATTCTAGTACCTGCTCTTGTGTTTGTGTTTGTACAGCATACGCTAGATCTCTTCTATTTTGCAATGTGCTTAAATCTTGGGCATTTCTATCTACAAGTTCCTGGTACAGCTCGCTATTTACAACAGCCCCATTAGGATATCTAGGAATTATTAAGTTACGATTACTGGTATTAAAAATGCCAGTCTTATCAAAAAGAGGAGGAATATTAGGATTTTCTTTGCCGTATGGAAATAGTCCCATGGTCTTACCAGCTTCGATGGCGCTAAATCCACAATATTCAGTCACTGCTTCGTATATCTTGACTATGCCAGCATGGTCGGTTATTCTGGCTTCATGGAATCCGTTTTCTTTGTAAGGATCGCCGGGTGCTCTTTTGGTCGTGCCAGTGGGCTTGGCATCTCTTAATCCTATGTGTTTGAATAGCGTGGAAATCTTGTCAGGATACTGACATTTAAAAATAGATTCAGTTTCCCATCCAGTCACTACTTCTTCTCCAAACTTTATGTCTATGAAAGTACCAGCACCGTCTACGATCACAGCAACTGCTTCTTGAAAGCCTGATCGATAAAAAGCGCAAGCAGCATGCAATTTGTGATGTACGAAGCTTAAATCGATTACTTGAGGATGATTACGTAGATCAGCTTTCCTATCAATCAGTCCTAGTTTTCTTGCAAAACCTGTGTAAACATCTTCTCCGCTGAAATCAATATTGCCGGCTGTTTCTTTTCTTGTAGTATGCGCTATTACCAAAAAGTCTAGTTTATTAGTATATTCTAGAATTTTCAACATGCTGGCATAAGGGCCGCCGTCATATTTTTTCCTAGTCAATCTTTCTTCTTCAATGCTAAAAATAATTTCACCATCTTTTAAAAGACAAACTCCTGCGTTATGTCCACGTGTAATTCCAGCGATCCAACCGCTTTTTTTAATTTCTGACATTGATATGTTTCCTTTTTATTTTTTATAAAAGTTATTGTAAAGTTCATTAACCGCGTCCACTATGACATTTTCTACTTTGTCATTCATAGCCATGATCCCATCGTTGTTCATATCTGCATATTCGTCTGGTGCTATTCTAATTGGACTATATATCCTGACTCCTTCGCCCATATCTAAAATCTTGATATTTTCACAATTAGGATATGATACGTTTATAGGAAAAGTTGATCCCATGACAGACACAGCTGGTTTATTAAGAGCGTAAGCAATATGTTGTGCCACACTGTCGCATGCTAGTAGCATGTCTGATGCTTTGATTATGCCTGCCCACTGTCTTAATGGTACATTGGTTGGAACTGCCACTTGGTCTTTACACCCTAGTGATTGGAAGTTCAATGGTAATTCTGTCATGACTATTACAGCAAATTCTTTTTGTAATTTGTTAATAACGTTGATCACATTACCCAATTCAAAACTACGTCCTGACGAATCCGTTACGATATCTCCTTTCATTGTTACTCCTCGACCAAATGGTTGGAATACCAGTGTTTTGGATTTGCCTGCTTTAGATAGCACATCTTTAACTCCTGCTTTTCCGTTGGCGATTTCATCTTGGGTCAGTTTAAGCGTAGGGCGGGGCAGATCTCTAATGCCTTTGGCATTTATTTCAATATCGAAGGCTTGGCTTAGTGAGCATTTTTGATTGTAGTATTCCCATACTCGGTATGGTTCGGGCGTTACTATATCCATGTTAACTAATTTATCGTGAAATAAATTTTTGTGCCAATTATCGTAAACTCGATGATGTAACTTTGGATGTGCTTTGAAGAAATCAGTACCGCCTTCGCAAATGATCAAAAAATTCTCATTTGGATTTTCTTCTGCGTAAAGTTCAAGTGCAGGAACAGAACAAATAACCCGTCCAGCTCCGCCATTAATAAAAAATGCTTTTGGTCTTATACTCATGAATATGCCTCAACTAACTGTAATGCATTATATATGCATTTATTCAGTAAGTCAAGGCAAAAGTGAGTTAAAATTTAATTAAGGAGCCGGTGTTGCAGTTGGATCAACAGCAGGTGTTGCCGGTGCCGCTAAAGCAGCCTGTTGTGCCAATTGTTGATTATATGCAGCTTGTACCAGATCGGTAGTTAATTGGATATCAGGATTACTATCGATTAAACTTTGTTGAACTTGCGCATACATTGCAACTGCTGTACTATGTGTGGGATGATCTGCGGTTAATTCTGTCCAAGGTTGCAATTTGGCAGCATCTTCAGCGGTTGTTGGGCAAACAGTATCGACCACAACATCGTCTCCGTCCATGTGATACGGTAGTTCATGTGGGACTGCTCCCCATGCAGTTGTTGCTTCAAAATCTCTGTCAGCGTTAGGCACACCGTCAGGCATACCGATTGGCATGGAGTTATCCAATGTCACAGTATCTGGATTCGGCCATGCAATTTTCCAAGGTTGTTTTTCACAAATTTTATTCAATATCACATAGTCGATAATTTCAATTGAGTAATTCAGTTTGGCTTTTTCATCGTCTGTCAAAACTTCTGTCAGCAATCGATTCGCCAATTGAGATCTGTAACCTTTGCCTTGAGTTACTAACATTTTATAGTCCACATCTAATTTCCACCAAGGATAAGTAACTATACCTTGCTGATCTATAGTGATTTTACGTAAATCATAAGTGTGGTCCAACGATGGATGTTCTAATCTTTGATACACCATATTGTATTTTTCGCAAACCACTTCTACTGTATTAACAGTTTTGTGACCTTCGTGGTTGGTGATCATGGCCATTAGTGCAATGTGATTAGGGTTATGACTGTGTAAGTACACCATTTCCATAATGGAAGGATCTCGACTATTATCGCTGCCGTCATGCACGTCTGGATGACCGTCATGGTCAAATTCCACGCCATGTACGATCAATCTAGTTTTTGTGTCCACATACACTTTGAAATCGTGTGGTCCTAGATATTCACTTTCAACAGTTTTATAACCTTGACTGTGATCATTGTATTCTTTTGGTGCAATATATGTAAATTTCATTTTGATTCCTAAATTTAAGTTTGTTTACTGCCAACTGATTAGCACAACACCTAGGCCGCCGCAACTGCCTAAGCAACAACTGCCTGGTCCACAGAACATGCTGGAGCTTTTGCCGCCGCCGCCTGGGGCATTACCGTTTACCCCACCAAATGTTGGAGTGCCTTGACCGCCGCAATCACAGCACTGGCTAGCGCCGCCGGCATAGGCCCATCCGCCCATGCCAAATGCATAGCCGCCGCACATCAATGTGAGGGGTTGATTATATCCACATGATTGGTCGCTGGCATATGTAATCCAATGATCGGGGTTGCTATATCCGCAAGAACCTTTGACATAGAAACTGAATTGATTACAACCGGTATTAGCACAACCTAAAACATCAGTACCTTGTACTTGGCAATACGGCAGATTTTGCCTGAAATAGTTGAAAGTACTAGGATTTTCCCATGTTGGGTTACATTGGCAATTAAAGCTGTTTTGATACAGGCAAATCCAGCAACAGTTAAGACTGTAAGGACTGTATTGCGGCTGAACCATCCAATTCCAACTAGAACTAGCATACGTAAAGCTGAAATTGCAAATGCCACAACCTCCACCACCGCCCTGAGCTGTATAGTTTTGATTCACACTGCAATCACACACTATTGAGGTTTGTCCAGGACTGCCGCAAGTGCCGGGAGCACAACACGCACAGTTACAAACACATACGCACAGGGTATGTGCAGTGTTGCTAGTGCTGCAAGTTACATATGCATAGTCGCCTGCTTGGCCACCATATGGTGATCCCATGCAACAACATGAACCAGAGCCGCCACCGCCTTGACCCCACATTTCAATCACAAAACTTGTAGCACTGGCAGGTATACAAATACAGCAGGCGTTGCCGCCGGTAATACCAAACTGGTTTGTTTTGTGTGTAGGTCTGCACCAAGCTCTGCCGCTGCCGCTGCTCACTGAAAATAAACTTGTTATTAGACTCATATTAACACCAACTTATCAAAATTAAATTGTAGGAAGTGGCACCTGGCTGTGTCCACGCTGTGGCGCCGCCAGAGCCTACTCCGCCACCGCCTGGAAAATTACCGGGTCTGCCATAGCACTGATTACAATTGAAATTATTACGATTCCACCATTGTTGATCACCACCTGCATAAGCTGCTCCGCCTACTCCGGTGCCACCGCCGCAGTGTGCATTAGGAACGCCGTTTTGATTGTTCAAGCAGTTGTAAGGCGTAATGCTTGAACCAGTGCCGCAGGCCGTATCTGACCAACCGCATAGACCTTGAACATAGTAGTTGAAGCATGTACAGGAGGTAACACAAAAAGGAGTAGCAACAAGCGGACCAGTTGCAGCCGCTGCCGCACTGACACCAGCTGTGGATGCTGTTTGACTGTAAGCAGGAGTCACTGCAGTTTGAGCAGTAGTGGCATTGCAGAAATTCAAGCATGCAGAAGTCAGTGGAGTACCTGATCCAGCTGCCACTGTGCAAGCCAGTGCAAGCGAATTTTGTGTGACGTAGAAACACCAAGTATTGTTGCAAGATTTACCTGTATTGTTGCAACAACATACACTACCGCATTGCCAAAGCCCGCCACCGCCACCAGCAACACAGTAGATACCACCTGTGGTTTGATTGCATACCTTGCTGAACTGCCCACCTGGTCCACTACATATATTGCAAGTTGAACACAAGCATGTGCATGTACATGCGCACAGTATATGGTTAGTAGCTGAAGTGGTACAAGCTACCCACCCATACGATCCACCTTGACCGCCATAGGTGCTATCTCCACAACAGCATCCACCGGCACCACCGCCACCTTGGCCCCACATTTCAATTATGAAGCATGTAGCAGTTGTTGGCACGCACACACAACAATTTCCGCCGCTGCCCCAAATTGCCACGCAACCAGTAGGCTTGTGTGCAGGTCTGCACCATACAGATTGCGGTAGCGTTACACCGCCGCCGCCTACAGATCCTGTATTGATATATCCTAATACTGAGGTCATTTTTTATCCTTATATCAGTTGGGTAACAACCCAGTTGTTCAGTCCAGCCGAATACTGCAAACGAACATTGGCGCGACCTAAATTTATTGTTAAATTATCAGCAAATCCGCCCACTGTAGATCCATCACCGCTTGGATTAACGATGCAATTATTAGTATCAAACGTTCCGTTTGCATCGAAAATATCTACGAACTCGCCAGCTGCTGGATTTCGAGGCAAAGTCAAAGTTATTGCACCGCCCGAAGTATTGACAAAATATGCGCTGTTTACACTCAATGTTATATTACTGTTAACATCATTGATTATGTTAAAAGTATTTGGAATAGACCTAAATTGTGATGCGCCAAGAAATCGTCCCATTAGTTACTCCAATTAAGTTTCAATGCCGTATACAGCAGCACTAACACCGGTAGCACTTGCATATGCAACTAAATTTTGTGTAGCGCCAACTACTAATCCAGTACGTTCTAACACACCGTTAGCTGGAATAGTTGTACCGTATTCGATGTACTCTGCATTGCCTGGCGTTGCTGTTGCACTTAGTGCTAAACGTATTGATACGGCGGTTGAATTTCTGTTGCATAGCGTAACTGATGCCACGGCATAAGTTGTAGCATTGGTATACAAAGTTGTATTTGTAGTTGCTGCCAAGTCAGCAGCTGTTCCTAATCTTCCTGCGGCCATTTAAATCTCCATTATCTTAATGTATTTAGCTGAAACAATTAATGTGCTCCAACAAAGAATGCAAAACTCTTAACGC
>Ga0007819_1000775_pt1 | contig 10349 bp, 8 predicted proteins | sample CryBogCBE07Jul09_FD_71203 | JGI IMG/M metagenome (GOLD analysis project Ga0007819, IMG submission 71203) | Freshwater microbial communities from Crystal Bog, Wisconsin, USA - CBE07Jul09 | ecosystem: Environmental > Aquatic > Freshwater > Lake | place: Crystal Bog, Wisconsin, USA | collected... | reverse complement strand
GCAATATAGTACCAGGTGCCAACTACTATGTGGGCAACATAACCGCGGTAAATTCCATTACTATCGCTTCTTTCCCGGGTGGTGCGGCCTATCCGCTCAGCAACGGTACCGGCAACATGACCGCTGTGTTCACATCAGGCGGACAAGAACTGATCAACACAGGAACAGCGCCCGACGATGGCACAGGATCGCCCATACGCACGGCCTTTACCGATACCAATGTAAACTTTGATCAGATATTTGCTGCAGGTCCTGTGGGCTCCAACATAAGGATCGTCAACAACACCATACTGACCACCAATACCAATGGCAACCTGGTGCTGAATCCCAATGGCATTGGCAATGTCATAGCCAATGCTCACGTCATACCCAACGCCGCCAATATACGCAATTTAGGATCGGCCAATCTGCGCTTTGCCACAGTTTATACACAGTATCTGGACGTGAATCAGTTTACCAATCTGACCATTACTACAGCCAACTTACACATCTTAGGTGGATCCAACGGCTATGTGCTACAGACCGACGGCACAGGCAATCTGACCTGGACTGCCCAGACCGGTGGTGGAGGCAACGGTGTGCCTGGTGGTGCCAACACACAGATACAGTACAACAATGCCGGTTCCTTTGGTGGTAGTGACAGTTTTACCTTTGATGGTGGCAATGTCCAAATCGTGGGTGCCAATCTTGTGGTCAATCCGGGTGCCTATCTATTAAACGTTTACGGTGCATCAGCATTTATGGGTTCCTTGACCGATGGTGGCATTGGTATAACTACGGCTACCACCACCATCAGCACTCCGGTCACCCTGGTCGATGGTACCTTGTCAGCCAGCGGAACTGTTACTGCCAGCAACTATGTGGGCGGCAGTTTACAAAATCCCGACAGTGCTACAACAATATTTGCCAATCCAAGCAATGTGGTGATCAATCCCTCCAGCTATCCTTTTGGTGCTAGTTGGACTTTTGATAGATCCGGTTCACTCACAGTGCCAGGCTTGTATGGCAACAGTACTGGACTTATAACTGCTGCACCCCAAAAAAGTTTGACCTTACAGACTCAAGCTGAATACAATGTTGTGGGCTCTTTTGCCAATGGTTCTGGATATAGCACTGCTACCAACGTGGCCACCACAGGTGGTACAGGTACTGGCTTGACCGTGGACATTACCGCTCCGTCGGGCTCAGTCACTTCTATTGTGGTCAACAATCCTGGGACTGGCTACAGCAACGACGACACCATTCTTGTTACTGGTGGCGATAACAACTGCGATTTTGTTCTTGAAAATCCCAACCCATCTACAAATAGTGCCGCATTTCCTTGGCTGTTTGGCATCAACGGGCAACTGACAACACCGGGTGAAGCTTGGGTTAAATCAGGAGACAACTACAACAGCATCGTATTCACACCTGACGGCACTACCGACAATGGACACATCAAGGTAGATGGCGGGCAGAACATGGTGTTGCGTTCTGGTAGCAACTTCTACGTGAACCGTAACGGTCAGGACAAAATCGCTGTCACTGACACCACCTCCGATTTCATGGCTGCTACCAATGTGCGCATACAGTCAAACCGTGCCGGATCAACTAACACATGGGTGTTTGATACTACCGGTAACTTGTCAGCACCTGGCAACATTATTGCTACTCAATACATATTAGCCAGTGCCGGTGGTAATACCGTCAGTGTAATACGCCAAAATCAAAATCCACCTGTGGGTTCAGAGCCATTTGGCATAGAAATGTCTACCTTGTCTGATACTCCAGGTATCTACAGCAGCATATCAGCCGGACCAGACTATGTGACTCTAAACAGTAGCAATGGCGGCAACGCCAACGTGACCTTGCAAGGTGGCTACGGTGTCACTATCAGCACTACTGATCCTGCCGGCAGTAACGAACATGACTGGACATTTGGTACCGATGGCGAATTCTACTTGCCAACAGGTGGCAGTTTGGGTCCTGTTGGCAAGGGCTGGACTGGTCTAGGCGGCGGCAATGGCAACCCATTGAGCATGACCAGCTACTATTCCGACGGCATGTATTCCAGCTGTATTAACCTGAACCCAGATGGCACCTTATACATAGCCACCTACGGTGACGGCACCGGACAGCAAGGCAACTGGAATTTTAGCAACACCAATTTAACTGTCACAGGAAATTCTACAATAGCTATTGCCAATGCCACAAGTGGCCAAGGTGGCAGTAGCCTGACTCTGCAGGCCGGCGCCAGCGATGTCAACACATTCAACGGCAATCCAGGCGGCGACCTAAACATCATTGGTGGCTATGGATCATTTGGCGACGGTGGTGGTGGCCCAGGTGGCAATGTCAACATTACCGGTGGCGGCAGTAGTGATTCAACTCCAGGCAATGTCAACATTAGTTCTGGCAGCAACATAAACATCAAAACCTATATGGGTGCAGGATTGGCAGGTGTTTGGACCTTTGACAACACCGGTGCTTTGACCGTTGCTGGCAACATCAACGGCGATGGCGCAAGCCCAGCACCCAGTATCAACGGATTTGACAGCATCAACGCTTTGACCATCAGTGCCTCTGGCAATGTGTATGGCACCAACTTTATTGGTAACGTTGCGGGTAATTTAGTCAGTGGTGATAACTTGGCCGGCTTTGATCAGTTTGGCGACTTTGTATTACCAAGTTCAGTATATTTTGGTCGCTATGCCAACCAGGGCTTGGCTGTCACTACCAGTGCCACCGGCGCTACCATAGCCGCTCCGCAAACAGGACAAAACTTAATATTCCAGACCAATAGCGTAGGGCCAGTGTATCATAACCTAACATTTGACAACACAGGCAACTTAATTTTACCAGGTAATACCTTTTCTGTTAACTATGCCAATGGCACACCAGTAAGTCTAGGGGGTGGCAGCTCATACGGTGATTCAAATGTGGTTACCTTGTTGGGGTCATTTGGAAGCAACACTATTTCAACCACAGGCAATGTTACAGCCGGCGTAACCAATATACAGGCCAATCTTGATGGATCCTTGGATAGTGTGGTACGGATCACAGCCGACGGATCCAGCAATCCTGTGACCAATTCAGGCGTCATGTTACATATAACTGGACAAGTGGGCAATCCAACCAGAGTATACCTTGACTCGGCCAACAGTTATCCAGCCATCATTGGTCGAGTCTATGGTGGTACTCCTACAGCACCAACCGCTGTTGGAGCCAATGTGCTGATCAATCGTATCAGCACCAATCCCTATACTTCTGCAGGATGGGCTGCCAACAGTTCTACTCGTATAGACATGCTGACCACCGAAGCACAGACCACTACCAATCGTGGAAGCAAGATAGTGTTGTCTGTGACTCCCACTGGATCTAATGCTTATGCTAATATCGTTACAGTCTTGGGCACAGGTGTTAGTGTAACCGGCAATGTCACGGCCAATTATTTTGTGACCACAGCCACTGTTATCAACGGCAACATATCAACTGCTGGCAATGTCACGGCCAATTATTTTGTGACTACAGCAACCGTTATCAACGGTAACATATCAACTGCTGGCAATATCACAGGCAATGGCACCTTGTCGGTGGCCAGTGACATAAGTGCTGCGGGTAACATCTACACATCTAACATAGTGAGTGCCACAGGCAATATCTACACATCCAGCTCGATCAGCGCCAATGGCAATGTGCGTGCTGGCAACTTCACAACCAATGGCGTGATTTCAACAGCTGGTAACGTATACGGTAACAACATATCTACCACCGGCAACCTTGTGATCGCCAGTGGGCGTGTGGATTTGAACAGCTATGGTACTCCTACTATCAATTCCATTGGTTATGGCATAGTAGGACCCACCAGTTCACTAAACATACAGGCCGGACCCAATCAAAACATAGCCCTGTACACGCTCAACAGTTTTTACAGTTGGAACTTTGACCAGACCGGTAACTTAACAGCTCCAGGCAATATCACTGCTGCTGGCAACATCACAGCGGCCAACTTTATAGGCAATGTGACCACTACAGGTAACATTGTTGGATCCTTGATATCCACCACTGGCAATGTGGTAGCCATTGGCGCGGTCAATACACCCAACGTGGTCATTACCAAATCCCTTGTGTTCAACGGCCTGAACGGCAATGCCAACATCGACAGCTATGCCAATTTCAGCACTTCAGGCAACGTCACAGCACAAAACATTGTTGGCAACATCTGTATCACTGGCAATGTGATTGGCACCCAGCCCAATGTACAGTTGGTAGCCGGTGCCTACACCTGGACCTTTGACAACACTGGTAACTTGACCGTTCCAACCGGCGGCGATATCCTGTTGGCCAACTCACAATCTGTAATCAGTTCTGCTGGCAATATCACAGGTGCTTATATCTTTGGTAATGGTAGCCAGTTGACTGGATTACCGGCAACTTACGGTAACTCAAATGTCACAACATTGTTGGCCGCATATGGCAGTAATACTATTTCTACCACGGGTAATATTACAGCTGGTAACCTAATTGGTAACATTTCAATTGCCGGCAACGTGGTTGGAGCACAGGCCAACGTGGGCATTGTTGCTGGAAGTTATACCTGGACTTTTGACAATACCGGCAACCTGACACTACCCACCAATGGTGACTTGATATTCAGTGCTAACACCACAATGACCAGCGTCACAAATGGTAATATTACCATTGACCCCAATGGCACAGGACAGTTGCTGGTTACCTCCACTACTCCGGCACAGTTTGGCAATACAGTAAGTGTTGCCGGCAATGTCACAGTATCTGGCTCGGGCGGCGTTAAGATTCCAAACTTGCCTGCCTTCCGTGTGTATGGCAATAGTTCATCAATCTGGAGCACTACAACCAACGGCACAGGCATTCTAAACGGCAACAACTGGGCAGTGGATTATAACCAGGGCGGTTACTTGAATTCGTCAACAGGGGTCTTTACCGCACCCGCGGCTGGTCTATATCAATTAAATCTTGTTTGCCGTGTGGCAAATAATACTTCACCAAGCGCACAGGCCATTGTTATCAAAAACTATGGGTCAGGTAATGTAAATCAAGTCATGTGGGAATCAGGTGCCAACCCTAGTATTAATCATTTTGGTGTCAGCACGGTATCAAAACTGGCGGCAGGAGACACACTTACACTTAAAGTAACTGTTGGTTCACTTATTTTTGATGGCAACGATAACTGGTCAGTGGCGTTCCTAGGCTAACATGATTATACAAGGTGTAACACTCCGCGGGACTAGAGTAGCAGATGGTGGTGTCATGCCTACCGGTCTGGTTGTATATCTTGATGCCAACAACCCGGCCAGCTATCCTGGCACAGGCACTACACTCAACGACCTGTCGGGCAATGGCTACACTCACACCTTGAGCAACAGCAACCTCTATACTGTGTTGAGTGGTGTAAAATGTTTCAACTGTAGTGCCACCGGGCAGGTGATCCTGGCCAATTCGCCCAACATACAGATACCCTCAACTTTTACCTACATCAGCTGGGTGCGGGTAAGATCTACTTCAACTGGTTTTAGAACCCTGCTGCGAGGTTATCAAGCCAATGGAAGCCGTCCCAACGGTGGTCATGCTATCATCGTCAACACCGGAACCAACATCTTGGGCATGTGGGATAATGCGTCAGTACCGCCAACTGGATTTAACAGTAGTGGTTACAATATGAGTGCTTACGGTGATGTCTGGGCACAGTTTGCCACAGTGGGCGATACCGCAGGGCAAACATTTTACATCAATGGTCAACAGGTTGGATCAAGCGTGTCAAAGTCTGTAGCAGGACAGTATCATTATGCCTGGGGCAATATTCAGTCAGCTAACGATCAACCTTGGGGCTATGTGGCCAATTTAGAGTTGTATAATACTAAACTTACCGTTGAACAAATACAACAAAATTATTATGGATTACGAGGCAGGTTTGGAGTATGACAACTATTATTCAAGGCACAAACATACAAGGCTTTACGGTATATGACGCATCGTTCAACAGCAACGGTGCACTACTATACCTAGACGCTGGCAATACTGCCAGTTATAGTGGTAATGGCACTACCTGGACCGACTTGTCTACAAACAACAACAATGCCACTTTGGTTGGCAGTCCCGCCTTTACCAGTAGTGGTGCCAACAGTTACTTTACGTTTAACGGTGCGGGCACACAGTTGGCGTCTACTGCTACTGCCAAATACAATCAAACCTATACTGGTAAAACAGTTTTCATTGTAGCAAGGTTAACAGCTATCACCGGCGGCACTTATCGTTGTATGTTCGGCACACCTACTGGAACTAGAAACTTTAATACCTACATATACAGTCCGTCTACCGGCGTTTATCAAATACATTATAGTGCCAATGGACAGGGTGGGCTCAGCAACAACTTGGCTATCACTACCAATCAATGGTTTGTTGCCACGGTTACTCAAACTACCGGTGGCTTAGTAAGCTACTATCTCAATGGGCAACCAGTGGGAACCAATACAGGCATAACATTTAGCCAATGGGTCAGCAACGGTGGCGAAAATGTGGCCTATGGTGACAACTACTGGTATGGTGACATTCCTGTTGTAGCTGTTTATGGTCGTGCCCTGACCGCGGATCAGATACAGCAGGACTATAACTCACTCAAGGGACGTTATGGGCTTTGATGCATAAGTAATACAAACTATAAGGAAAAATATCATGGTAGCACCAGGAATAAACATAGGATCAGGTTGGGGCGTTGGACCCGGATGGGGCATTGGCTCAGAAGCACCACCACCCAACTTGGTTTTGAGCCTGGACGCAGGCAATCCGGCCAGTTATCCAGGATCAGGAACCACCTGGACCGATACTGTGGGCAGTGTACCATTTACACTGTACAGTGGCGTCACATACAACTCAGCCAACGGTGGCTACTTGACCTTTGATTCTGGTGCTGGTCAATACGCCCAGGGTCCTAGCATAGCTCAATTGCCTACGTGGTCAGTTGAAGTGTGGCACTACTACACCGGTAACAACACTGGTACCAGTCCGTGTATTGTTACAGAAGCGTTTGGAGGCGGTGGCATCAACTATACCTTGGGTGCCATTAATAATAATACTACGGATTTAGAAGCTGGCTGGTACAATGGCGGAGCCTGGATCTATACCGGCACCAGTTATAATCTAACTCCCAACACCTGGAATCAAATTGTAGGCACCTACGACGGAACCTATCCCAAACTGTATGTAAACAATACCTTGGTAGCCACTGGCATCACGTCAGGCGGCGCAGCTTATGAAAGTGGTCAAGGCATAAGGCTCATGAATCGGTGGGATAACGGTATTACCGATCTTTGGGGTGGCAACTTGGCCATTGTCAAAATATACGACGGTGCTCTTGGTGACGCCGGAGTCAGTGCTGAGTGGAATGCTCATCGAGCACGATTTGGATTATAAAAAGGAAAACAGATCATGGTAGCACCGGGAATACAAATAGGATCAGGCTGGGGTATCGGCAGCGGTTGGGGCATTGGACCAACTGGTACAACACCCACATTACCTGTGTTGGATATCACAGGGCACACATTTGGTCAACCATACGCTTCTGTTACCTTTGACATAACCAGTGATGGCGGTAGTGCTATAACTGAAGCCGGGGTCATCTGGGGCTTACCAGGTCAGACCACTTATGCTACCAGTGTGGATAGCTGTGTTACAACCAGTACTACCGCAGAAAGAAAAGCTGTGCGAGCCGGAGACAGTTGCGGAAATGCAATACTGACCGGAATAACAGGATCACAAACAGTTGGCTTTAGCGCCAGTGAATTTCTATATGAATCTATCAACGCAGTAGCTTATGCCATCAATTCTGTAGGCATATCTTATAGTCCCACAGTACTAACTTGGACTCCTACTATTTGTTTAGCCGAAGGCACCTTGATCACCTTGGCCGATGGTACTGCCAAGACCATTGAAAACATCGTCATGTCGGATACCTTACGAGTGTGGAACTTTGATCTTGGTCAATCGGCTGTGGCCAAACCCTTATGGATCAAGCAGGCAGAAACCACAACACAATACAATCTACTGACATTCAGCGATGGGTCTACACTTAAAACCATTGGACAGCATAGAATATTTAACAAGCAAGCAGGCGCATTTACCTACCCAATGACTGACGCCACGCCGATCGGTACAATCACAGTCAATGTTCACGGTGAAGAAGTTGTCCTGGTTGATAAATGCATCATGATTGACACTGTGAACTATTACAATGTGATCACTGAACATCATTTAAATCTATATGCTGATGGCATCTTGACCAGCATGCGTTACAACAATGCGTATGCCATTGCTGACATGAAGTTTGTCAAGGATGGTCGTGCGTTGAGATCTACCACAGAATTTAGTCAGGCCGGCATCGCTGATCGCTGGATTACCGGTTTAAGATTGCCAGAACAAACCATTCCTGTAGCTGATATCAAACGCTATTGCGATCGACTGGAATACAAAGAAGACAATGCAGCGATTTCTGCAGAACTTTGGCACAACACAAACAATAAGAGCGTGACATGGTAGCACCATTACAAATAGGCGGTGGCATTGACATTGGTGTTTGGTGTTAAACCGTAACTGATGATCACACTAAGACCTGCCGCCACACGCGGTAATCCTAAAGCCGATTTTATCACGAGCTATCGTACGTTTAGCTTTCCGGCCTACTACGACGCCCGCTATATGAACTACGGCCATTTAGAAACCATCAATGATGACCGTGTTCAGTATGCCTGGCAAGTGCCCTGGCACGAGCACAAGAACATGGAAATTTTTGGCTATGTGGTCGAAGGATCGAGTCATCATGTAGACAGCCTAGGCAACGATGTAGAAGTTCCGGCAGGTGCTGTTCAGCGCATGACCTGTGGATCAGGTATCAGTCACACCGAAGGCAACACTGCCAATACTCCAAATCGTTACCTACAGCTATGGATACAGCCCAATGTGACAGATACTGAACCCAGTCATGCTTGGCATCAGTTCACCCGTGAGGACAAGCTCAACACCTTTTGCAACATTACAGAATATCTACCCATTAAACAAGATGCTAGATTTCTAGCTGGTATCTTTACTGAAGATTATGTGTACTGGATTGATACAGGCCGGCACTATTACCTGTATGTGGTCACTGGCACTGCTGAGATAAATGGACATGCTGTGACGGAAGGTGATGGTCTGGCGTTTGATCAAGAGAACAGGATTGAGATCGTCAATCCTGCTGAGTCAGAAATTATTGTTTTTGATTTAGTTTGAGTTCTTTGATGTGTTTACACTCACCTGCTTGCCACTTGGCGGCTGGACAAGTACAGGTCCAGGATCCGCGATCGTTGGTCACGGTATAAACAGCACCCCGACTACCGGGCACTCGAAAAGTTTCACCAATCAAGACCAATTCTTCTCTAGGAAAGAATCCCCACGTGTTGGGCACTTCCTTGAACTTGCGACCCGATGCCTTGAACCGGTAGGGTTCACCCATTTCGTGTATCTTGCCGGTGCTGGACTGGACATAGCCGTACATCTTGTCCTTGGAGTCCGACAAGAAGTACACATGGTTGGGCATGTCGAACTCCACGTCCCATTCGGTGATTTCTTGGAATGCTTTCATCCTTGCGCAAACACTTCTAAGGTATGAACATACTCAACGAACTTCTCGAACGGCACAAGATCATAAGGCGTGTGACAGTAAAATGCTTCGGGCATTTTAACACGAACACCATCCTTGTAGCACTCATGAAACGTTTTGATGTTGTCCTCTTCCACATCGTCCCAAGGACAATATTCATAACCCAAGTAATTGTATAAACCTTGTTTCATGGTTTCTCCTTATCTTGTCAGGTTAATCACACGACCTTGATATTCCATAAAACTGACTTTCCAAGGCACAAACACAATTTCACCAACACGGTTTCCCAAGGATTTGTAACCGGCTTCGTTAAATTCCTTGCCGTCAAACACGTCACGAGTAACGCGAATCTTGTAGGCTTGAAACCCGTTTTCGGTATTGCTACGCTCTAGCACTTCACCTTCGACAAAGCAATCGGTGCGACCAACCATGGGTTTGAAATCGTATGCACGGATAATGTCTTTGATTTGAACTTCCATTTTGAGCTCCTTTTTATTAACTATACATACATTATAGCCGATTTCGCTTTTTTGGTCAACCAAATTATACTGGATTTTCTGGGGTTATAAGTTGTTGATTTACAACAGTTTTTTCCACTAGAATGGGCTTCAAATACTTGCTATTGTGCTTGACCGTGCCAATGATGGGTATAAGTTGGTCAGCATCTTCGGTCAAAAAGGTCAGGCCCGAAAAGTTACTG
>Ga0007819_1000755_pt1 | contig 10505 bp, 18 predicted proteins | sample CryBogCBE07Jul09_FD_71203 | JGI IMG/M metagenome (GOLD analysis project Ga0007819, IMG submission 71203) | Freshwater microbial communities from Crystal Bog, Wisconsin, USA - CBE07Jul09 | ecosystem: Environmental > Aquatic > Freshwater > Lake | place: Crystal Bog, Wisconsin, USA | collected... | reverse complement strand
TTGGCAGTTGTCTACAATACAAAAACCCGCAAGATTGGACTGTATGTTGCTAAGACATCAGCAGGCCTGAGTGTCAAAGGTACAAGCATTACAGAATTTACAGAAAAGAGTTTCCAAAAGACTCTGCGTAAACCTGCAGAACAACTTAAAGAGTTCAAAGAACAAAATACACAGAAGCGTGTAGAAACATGGTTTGCTAAGAGTGTCAAAACTACAGAAACTGTATGTAACGGACGCATGAGTGCAGAAATTGTTGTGCTCAAGGTGTTTAAATGAAGCAATGGGTTAGAGCGTTAATATTCATTTTAACAATCTATGTTATAGTAGAAACTTTGTTTCCGTTACAGGAAACAGAGTGTTCCAAAGACTGTAATTGTTTAAAAAGCAGTCATTGGATTTCGACATAATAGACAAAAACAAGTTTTCGTGTTATACTGTTTAAAAGGAACAGCAAAATGATCACAATGAAAGAATGGATGGAATTGGTAGACTATAAGATCACTGAAGGTGGTGATTTTGGTTGGCGTTGTTATGGACCCAATGCTTATAGTTTGGATAGCTGGAATGGTGTTCACGGTAAGGGTGGGTACAGTTTCAGTATTGTATTCAGCACCAAGACTCAAAAGGTCTATGAAGTACAGGTACACGACTATACCAATGATCGTGCTTATCGTATGATTGCTGAAAACAAGCGTGAAAAACATCGTAAGGAAGCTGAACATAAAAGTGTTCTAGCTAACCAAGCATGGGATGATGTTAACTATGTTGATTTAGAAGTCGATGACGACTTTATTCAAAAATGTCTAGCCATCAAAGCAGGCAAGGATTACGACACAGGTGTTATGGTTGAACTAGACTTGCCTAATGACTTGTTGTTAGAAGCCGCACTGAACGCACATCGTCAAGGTATTACTCTTAACGACTATATTAACAAAGCGTTAGCAGAACTAGTTGAAAAGATTAAGAGTGGTGAAATCACAAAATCAGATATCGAATACAGCTTCGGTGACGAAGTATCGGAAGAAGAATGAAACAAGAGCTAGACGAATACCTATGTAAGGTATATCCAAAGATGATGGTCAATCGCAACAAGCCTATGACCGAAACCTGCATGTGCTGGGGGTTTGAATGTGGCGATGGTTGGTTTCAGATACTTAATCAACTTATGGGAAATATTCAAAATCACATTGATTGGAAAAATCGTAATGGTGAAGTTGTCACACAAGTAACACTAGATCAGGTTAAAGAAAAGTTTGGTACACTTCGTTTTTATTACACCGGCGGAGATGATGTCATTGATGGCATGGTGCGTATGGCAGAATCAATGTCAGGTGTAACTTGCGAAGTTTGTGGCAAGCCTGGCACTAGCACAGGCGGCGGATGGATTAAGACAGTATGTAAAGAACACGGTGGTCAAGACTATGACACACTAGAAGAGGAATTAGATGACGCTACCTGATGAAAGATATAGAGCAGTTCGGCAAACAAAGCAGTTCCTTGCAGATCTGTGTAGTCCAAAACGAACTCCTCGTGTTCCTAAAGACATTAGACAACTTGCTAATTCATTGTTGCGGCACTATCCTAGCGATTGGGATATGACTATTGCCGCACAAGATGCACCAACTGTATTTCAAGAAAAGATGGAACCACTATATAGGATGGTTAAGAAATATGAACAGGACAAAAACGGAGAGGAAAAACATGATGGATCAATTTGAAAGATGGATGTTGATTGGATTCGGTGCCATTGCTATTATGCTTTTTGTAATTGCTGGTATAGCTTCACACCAGAGAGATAATTGTAGGTTAGAGTTAGCCAAGGCCGGCCGTAGTGCCGAAGATATTATTAAAATCTGTCCATAGGAAAAATTATGAAATCATCAACTAGACAACTATTAATCGTTGCAATTTGTGTGCCATTAGGCGTTTGTTTAACATACTTTACCTTCCCCAGGCACGGTACTATAGCATACGATTGTAGTATAGCAGAGATAAGTCCAGACTTTCCTCCTGCTATAAGGGAAGAATGTCGTAAAAAGAATATACAGAAAGGTATGTGGGTACCAAAATGAAAATCGGACTAAGTTACAGTCGATGTGTTCGTGATATCTTTGACGGTAAAGTTAACATCAGTGATGTGCTGTTAATTATTTCTCGTACTAATTTTAATCCATCTAACGACGACCAGTGGAAAAGTATTTGGGAGGGCTACGGCGGCGGACAGACTATGGGGTCACCTTGGAGTAACCCAGAGTGGAGTAACTACCCTTCTGAGGATGAAGAAGAGTTTAGAAAAATTACTCTAGAATTGTACAACACAGGACGCATGCACCAGCCTCGCCAATTCGGCGCACATCCGAAACGACTACCTTATATTTGGCTCGAAGCAGGACTACCCAATGATGAAATGGATCGTAATCCCGCAGTAAAAAAAGCGTGGCAACAATTTCAGATTGTTGCTGGATTAAGTGATGCCAGACTCGTGAATGACGATTTTTAAGGAAAATAATGTATAATAATTTAGTACCAATGGTGGTCGAAAAGACCGGTCAAGGCGAACGAGCCTTTGATATTTTTAGTCGCTTGCTTAATGAACGCATTGTGTTCTTAAACGGCCCAGTAGATGACTACAGTGCCAATCTTGTTATTGCACAGATGCTACATTTAGAGAGTGCCGATAGTGACAAAGATATTCACTTTTATATCAATAGTCCTGGAGGTGTTATCACATCAGGCATGGGCATTTACGATGTCATGCAGTTTATCAAACCGGATGTAGCGACCTATGTTATTGGTCAAGCCTGTTCAATGGGTTCGTTCCTAGCACAGGCAGGCGCGGCAGGCAAGCGTTTTATGCTACCTTATGCACGACATATGATTCATCAACCCAGTGGCGGTGCTCGAGGTATGCAAAGTGATATTGAAATTCAATATCAAGAAATTACCAAGATGAAGCGTATGCTTACAGAATTATATGTTGAACATAATACTGCCGGCAAGACCTATGAGCAGTTTGAACGAGACATGGACCGTGATACATTTATGAGTGCCGACGAAGCACTGGCATATGGATTATGTGACCAGATTGTCAAACGCCGTAGTTAAGCTAGTTGTAAAATTCTCCTATGAGCTGAGTTAAATATTTTGCTTATGGGAGAAACATTATGGCAATTTTTATAATACTATTTTTAGGCGGAGCATTGGGCTGGAGTTTGTTTGCTTTTACAATATTTAGATTAGTATGTCATCGTAGAAAAGAATTAGAAATACTCAACGATGTTAAAGAAGAATTAGTAAATCTTAAAGAAGAAATAAAGAATTTGTAATGAGATTAATCAATGGCATTTGGGGGTGGCGACATAATCAAACTATAGATTTCTACGGTACCCCTAATGAAACTGAAGAGGAATTTAAAAATAACCTCAATTTAATGCCTGCAGATTGGCCTTACAGAACTAAGAAAATAACATATCAATTTAATAGTCTAGGTCACAGGGCAGTTGAACCCGACACATTGTCTGACGGATATTTATTGTTCGGAGGGTGTAGTCATACTGAGGGAGTCGGACTAGCAGTCGAAGACACATATCCTGCATTTATATCTAGACAATTGGGCATAGACTACTATAATATAGCCCAAGGCGGAACTGGCCCTGATGTGCTATCTCATAATATCATAATGTTTGTAACCATGCTAAAAGTTAAACCAGCATGCGTTATTATTCAATGGCCTGAAATTGAAAGATTTTTTACTGTCAGTGTGGTTAACCATGAAATGCGGGGAGATCTTCATAACACCAGCAGTCTCGGCAGAGATCCAATTTTAAAATTTTCTTTAGAAAATGAAATATTTTCTGGATTAAACAACTATTATAAAATATTCTTATTGGAATTTTTACAAAATTTAAATATACCTGTTGTAATTGCATCACGGCATTTTCCCGAAAGACCTGACCTTGCAAGAGACCTGTTACATTTTGGTATTTTATCAAATCAAAAGGCAGCAGAAATAGTGTTATCAAATATTAAACGGACATTGAAAATTTGACCTTTGAGTTAAATTATGTATAATTAATGTTAGCGGCCTTACACGATCATTCATCCCGCTTTATAAATTCTGCATGTCGTCAAACTTGCTCATAACAACAGGAGACTAGAGATGGCAAAATATTATTCAACAAAAACTTACGGCAACGACCGCGGCTTATCATGCTGTTTTAGACAATGGCGTGCCACACACAGCCACTGCTCAACACTACATGGTTACTCAATTGGCATTAAGCTGATCTTTGAATGTGACACACTAGACGACAAAAACTGGTGTATGGACTTTGGTGGACTTAAAGAATTCAAAGCATGGGCGGACTATATGTTTGATCATACTTTGATTATTGCCCAAGATGATCCCCATTTAGATTTCTTTAAGCGCATGGCAAATATGGGCAATATTATGAACAGTGGTGAAATACCAAACTGGGATAGTGTTAAGCCCTATGAGCGCGGTGCTTTATGCGATCTAAGAATTGTTGAAGGAGTAGGCTGTGAAATGTTTGCTAAAATGGCATACGACAAAATGGCAGAACTATTATCAAGCGGCGACATGCGCTATCCAATTAACCCAACAGTGAGAGTTACTTCAGTTGAAGTATTTGAACACGGTGCTAATTCAGCTACCTACGAAGGTTAAGTATCTTTGGCGCCTATGGTCCAAGGCCTTAGGTGAAAAGTCAGGCAATACGGATAAGGAATCGGACCGTATTGCTTGTATTCGCACATTTATTGTGCTATCATATATCATAACAAACTGCTTTATTATAGCAGGTGTAATTAGACATTGGAATCAATAATGAAAAAAATATTAGTAACTGGCGGTGCTGGGTTTTTAGGTTCGCATCTTTGTGAACGATTAGTTAATGAAGGACATCATGTTCTTTGTGTAGACAATTATTTTACAGGTAGTAAAAAGAATATCGAGCAATTACTCGATTACAAAAATTTTGAAGTGATGCGTCAAGATGTTTGCTTTCCGCTTTATGTTGAAGTAGACGAGATTTATAATTTAGCCTGTCCAGCAAGCCCATTTTATTATCAATGGGATCCTATTCAAACCATGAAGACCAGTATTTTAGGTTCTTATAATTTGTTAGGCCTTGCCAAACGAACAGGTGCTAAGATCCTACAGGCATCAACTAGCGAAGTTTACGGTGATCCAAGCGTTCATCCTCAAACAGAAGACTATTGGGGTAATGTAAACCCTATTGGTATTCGTAGTTGTTATGATGAAGGTAAGCGAGCCGCTGAAACATTGTTCATGGATTATTGGCGTGTTCATAATGTAGATGCTCGAATTATTCGTATTTTCAATACCTACGGACCAAGAATGGCAACACAGGATGGTCGCGTAGTTAGTAATTTTATTGTACAGGCATTACAAGGTAAAGACATTACTGTTTACGGAAGTGGATTACAAACTCGTAGTTTTTGTTATGTAGACGATTTAATCGAGGGCATGATTAGATATATGGCACTTGATACCGAAGCGGCTACTCCGGGTCCAATTAATCTAGGCAATCCCGGTGAATTTACTATGATGGAGTTAGCAGAAAAGGTTATTGCCTTAACCGGAACATCAAGTAAAATTCTACAACAACCGTTGCCACTGGATGATCCAAAACAACGCCGTCCAGATATTTCAGTCGCCAAGAAGACCTTAGGTTGGGAACCTACTATTGATCTAGATACAGGTCTACAAAAAACGATTGACTATTTCCGTAATATAGTGTAAAATAATAGTATGTTTACAATACTCGATCAACCCATCAATCCTGTGCTGTCTGTATCTGGTAGTGAAAAAAACGCCATTACAATGTTTGGTGGTGGGGTTGAGATGCTTAAAGTCACTGAAGATGGATTTTATGTCCGTGGTAAAAAAGTGCCAGCAGATGACAACGAAGCGGAAGCAGTATACAAGGCTTTTAAACAATTTTTAGTGCATCATGCACTCACAAGGAATTAATATGTGGGATAATTTCAGACTTTGGTATATTTCAAATCAAGATGCTATCAGCTGGTTTATTATTGGCTACCTAGTGTCATCCGGAATGACAAATCTTGCATGCGGACTCTACGGTTCAGCTATCTTAGATTTTATAATTGCCGGTATTAATTATAAATTATCTTCATTTAGAATGTATGAATAAGCAGTGGACGGTTACTGTAGAAGAAGCTAATGACGGTAGTGGTGATTTAGTTATTCCACTACCTCAAGAATTATTAGACCTTCAAGGATGGAAAGAAGGCGACACATTAGAATGGTCTGATCAAAAAGATGGTACTTGGACTATTGAAAAAATCAACACAGGCACATAAGGAAATAAAATGGCATACGATCCCAAAGCAGTTAAAATAAGCAAATCTGTCAAAAGAATAGCATCAACTTATATCGACAATCATCAACGCAAGGCTATTATTAAAAGCTATGTAAAGATTCTCGAATCTGAATTACATCAACGAACAAATCGCCGCTCCAAGAGCGACAGAAAAGATGCAGAATGAAAAAAATCGGTTTTGCTTGCAAGTGGATTGATGATCCCAGTCAAGTAGATGGAATCAAAGCCACAGACGATTGTAAACAATACAACACAGGTAGCACAACCGTAGCCTGGCTAAATCGGCAAACTCAAGATGTAGCAGAACAAAAGCTCTGGGACATTATGGTTCAAAACATTGAATCAACTCGTAAACTTGTAGAAAGAGTAGGTAACCTAGATGAACACCTTCGTATGGTTCGCTTGTCAAGCGACATTTTGCCTGTGTATACTGAGCCAACTTGGTCTTATTTTTATCGCCGAAGTGACGTCCAGAAATATTGTGAAACAGGATTTAGTGCCATTGGCGAGACGGCTCGTGGGAATAATGTTAGGCTCAGTATGCACCCTGGTCAGTTTACTGTGCTTGCTAGCGATAATCCGAACATTGTCAATCGTAGTATAGAAGAATTTGAGTATCATGCAGACATGGCCCGCTATATGGGTTATGGTAAGACCTTTCAAGACTTTAAGATCAATGTACACATCAGTGGTCGTCGAGGTCCAGAAGGTATTCGAGATGCCTACAAAAGACTTTCTACCGAAGCAAGAAATTGCATCACAATCGAAAACGAAGAAAACAGTTGGGGATTAGATGATTGTCTCAGTCTTAGCGATTTGTTACCTATTGTTCTTGATATCCATCATCATTGGATTCGAGAAGGGGAGTACATGGATCCTAGCGATGCCCGAGTTGCACGGGTCGTTGACAGCTGGCGCGGGGTTCGTCCTACTCTACATTACTCCGTATCAAGAGAAGATGTCTTGGTTGGGCATACCCAAACCGTTTTGCCTGATAGGGATCAGTTGCTAGTCGAAGGCTACAAAAAGCAAAAGCTCAGGGCACATTCAGACTTTTATTGGAATACAAAAGTTAACGAATGGGCACTGAGCTTTTTAGATACACACAATATCATGTGCGAATCAAAAGGTAAAAACCTAGCCAGTTTTGCTCTTGCCGAGCAGGCTAAAGAATTAAACCTTCTTTGAACGAACAGTACGAGCTGCCGCTGGTTTTTTAGCTGTAGCTACTTTAGAAGCCTTGGTTTTTGCTGGGGCTTTTTTTGCGGCTGGCTTTTCTGCCTTAGGAGTACGCGGTTTGCGAGTCTTCTTAGCAGGAGCTTCCTCTACAACTGGTTCAGGGGTAACTTCAACTACTGCGGCTACAGGAGCCGGTGTTTCTTCTTCTTTAGTTTCAACAACTACTGGGCTTGGTTTCTTGTTGAAGAAAACAAAGTAACCGATAACTGCTAAAACGATTGCGCCAAAAATAAATTCCATGATGGAGTCCTCTATAAAATGTACAGTTATTTAACCATGAATAAATAACAGTATGATTAAAGTGAATTCGAAATATGTATAATTTCGTAAAATATATAACTGAAGGCAAAGCAGAGCACCTAGAACGGGTTAAATTATCTTACTCCGAAGATGAATTAAATCCTAGTCTCAGTGAGGCCGCAATAGAATATCATTACGGAAAATTATACAAAGCCTATGTTGATCGTTATAACAACAGAGAAGGTGATGTAGATTTTAACGAAGCAGGTGCGTTTTTACACAGTATCTATTTTAGTCAGTTTATGCCTCCAGAAAACGGTAATAAACCAAAAGGTACAATTTTGGCATTTATCGAAGACAATTTTGGATCTTGGGATAAATTCAAAGAGCAGTTCCTAAAAACCGCCATGTCCATACAGGGCAGTGGTTGGGTTTATCTTTCAACTGATGGTAAAATTAAGACTATTAAAAATCACGAAATTAAAAAAGATATACTAGTACTTGTTGACTGGTGGGAACATGCCTGGGCATTGGACTATCAATCAGACAAAGAAAAATATTTAAAAAATCAATGGAAAATTATTGATTGGGACAGAATTAATATTAAAATGGAGGGCAATTGATTGGTCAGTAGCAAATGACATACAAAATGTCAAACAACGCAGTGTTTTTAAATCGGAGAAGTAACATGCCCAACAGCGCCACAGCAATAGCAGAAATAGAAGAATTTGAAGAAACAGAAGATTATGGCAAGGATGATTTTGGTTTTATCCTAGGTCCAGATGGTCAACTAAAAACATTCATGATCCCCGAACATTTAATGGAGGATCCTCCGGAAGAAGTGTTAATGATTTTGAGTATATTTGGTATCGATGATATACACGAATTAGGAAATCCTACTTTGCACTAACAACCAGTATGGGCTATTTTAGGTAAATACCATATAAAGGTTTACCAATTAGCCCATGACAACTATACCAAACTGGATTACTCCTGCAGGATTTTTATTCACAGCAACTGAAAATGTCTATACCGCCACCTCTCTAGTGGCCAGCGGTACAGGAACACTATATAGTGTTATTAGCGGCGGCTTGCCTCCGGGACTAGTGTTATCATCTACAGGAACTATATCGGGATCTCCATTACCCGTTCTTAATGTAACCAATAACAAGTTTGTTATAAGAGCAGTTAATTCTGGAACCGTTGCCGATAGAACATTTAACATTGATATAATAGGGCCCTCTGCTCCAGTTTGGAATAGTGCTAGTGGCTACTTGCCTGTAGGTGTATTCGGTGAAGATTATGCTCAAAATAATCAATATGTTTCATACCAATTAGTAGCTACTCCTAATCTATCCCCGGCAGGTACAGAATTACACTATTACATTGCAGACGGTGATGGCAAACTTCCACCCGGGCTAACACTATCAACCTCTGGAAAACTCAGCGGGTTCGTCCGAGACAAATTAACATTTGACGGAAACATCGCGGCTACCGGAGGCTATGATGATGAAGCATACGATGGCTACACCTACGATCATGCAACCAGTTTTATAGGAACTGCCACTGATGTTGCAGTTACTGGTCTTCCTAAACTGTATCAGTTTTATGTAACTGCCACAGATGGAGTAGTAAGTTCTAAACAACTTTTTAAAATTATAGTTACCAATGTTAATATTATAAAATACAATTCAACATCTATGCCTGTTGATATTGTATTATCTAATACAGGCACAAGCATACAACCATTGCAGTGGTTAAACGGATCTGATCTAGGTGTTATTAGAGCAAACAACAATCATGACATTTCTGTAACAGCCTACGATCCGGACCCTACTACAGGACCTGTAACTTATTCTGCAATTACCAGCACCAATGTATTTTTATCAATACCTGAAGGTTTGACACTAGATAGTGCATCAGGGAATTTATACGGATTTGTTCCTTATCAACCTGCTTACACTAAAAATTATTCTTTTGGAATACAGGCTGTAAAGGTCAACAGCAGTACACTAGAAAGATTTACCACTACCAACACTTTTAGCCTAGCGGTTAAAGGCGAAGTTGAAAGTACCATCAAATGGGTCAGTACTGGTAGCCTAGGCACTATTGAAACAGGCATTGTCAGTGAGCTAGCAGTAGTGGCAAAAGAAATTAAATCTTCATATTCTATAAATTATACCTTAACAGCAGGATCTTTACCGCCTGGATTAACACTAGAACGAGATGGAAGTTTATCCGGTGCGGTTAATTACGGCGCAGTAGGAACATATACTTTTACAGTATTAGCATCGGATGTTTATCAACTAAGTTCAATATCTGCTAATTTTAGTCTAACAGTTATAGAAAACAGCAGTAAACAATACACCAGCATCTATACAAAACCGTTTTTATCAGTTGATAAAAGAAATGCCTATAACGCATTTGTAACCAATAGTTTTACATTTGATCCTAGTTTAATCTACAGATATTATGATCCAAACTTTGGTATTCAACATGATATAAAAGTTGTATTAGAGTATGGAATAGAAAAAACATATCTAGACAATTACTTTACTGCCATGCAGGAAAACTTTTATCGTAAAAGATTTTGGTTTGGTGATGTTAAACTAGCAGTGGCCACTGATATCACAGGTG
>Ga0007819_1000753_pt1 | contig 10514 bp, 4 predicted proteins | sample CryBogCBE07Jul09_FD_71203 | JGI IMG/M metagenome (GOLD analysis project Ga0007819, IMG submission 71203) | Freshwater microbial communities from Crystal Bog, Wisconsin, USA - CBE07Jul09 | ecosystem: Environmental > Aquatic > Freshwater > Lake | place: Crystal Bog, Wisconsin, USA | collected... | reverse complement strand
TACATCAAATGTAAAGTCTTTACGTTCTTCATCATTCTTATTGATAGTTGAGATAACAACAGTGTTGTGATTAGTATCACCGTTTACATTTACAAAGCTACCACCGTTGCTATCACCAATAACTAATCCATAGTTTGCGTTGTTAGCACGTATATGTATATCGTCGGGTGTGGGAACATCTTGATATGCTTTAATCTCTAGTTGGAAATCACTAGCTAATATGTTTGGTACTATTACTACACTATTTCCAGTATCTGCGATAGTGGCGTTTTGTGGTAATGTTAGCGTACCAGTTGAATCAAATAGCCATTCTAAATGTCCGTTGTGTGTAGGGTTCTTTATCTGTAAATGTGCTCTATGGTTAGCAGTTAGATAGTTACCTCCATCCTTGTCAAAATAGAAATAGCTAGTATTATCGTCAGCTATTTCACCGTAGCTGATACCTATCCAGTCAGCGCCAGAACCAGTGCGGAACTCTAAGCCTGTATAAGGAGCTTCAAGCTGGCCAATCTGTCCATTGTTGTTGGGGAAGTTTAGTACACCATCTGTGCCAAAGCGCCAAATTTCAGAAGTGCCTGCGCCAATTTCTACACCGCCACCGTTATCTGTTTTAGGTAATTTAACATAGTTAATGTCATCACCAAAGAATAGATCTACTTGTGTAGGATCACTTTTCATTATGTGGAAATGACTTTCCCCGCCAATACACTCGTTTTGGTTGCCTAATAATATAGTGCCACGGTCTGTGCTCATAACAATGGCAGACTTGCCGTTAATAATTGTGTAGTCAGGATTGACCAAGATACCGTTTAGCAGGGCTCGGCCAGTTCCAAGATCAATGTTGTTGGTCAGCACACCTAGTGCCGCTGTGTATTGTGTGGTGGTTACTGGTACTCCGAGATTTAGGAATATCTTTCCATCTTCGCCTACTGCTACTGCATACTGGCTGGTAACACCTGGATCAATAGCGACCATGCCAGCAAATCCTGGACCATTAGCACCGCTAACATTTTCTACACCTGCGTATACTAGAGTAGGTCCACCTGCACCATCTGCGCCGCCGGTCCAGTGTCCGTATACTTGTGCGCTAAATCCGCCATTGCCTGCTTCTAATGCTATTTCAGAAGTGTTAATATCTGTGTCTACATAACTTATAGCTGTCCTAAGTTGGACACTATTATGTACACCAATGCCGCCAGCATTTAAGTATGATTCACTACCTCCTCCGATAACCGGAATATGCATAACACTATCAGTAAAAGTAAAGTTACCTAAACCAACTTCTTGGCTGATTGTTGTCCAACTTAATGAACTTCCATTAGTAGTTAATACTTTTCCGTTGTTACCTGTTTGTGTCGGTATTAGATTAGTTAATGCTGTTGTTGTAGCATAGCTACTTAATGTAGTTGATAAACTTGAGTTAGTTACATAACTACTGTCATTATCATTATATTGGTTTACCCAGCTGAGAGTCCCATTACCATTAGTTGTTAAAAACTTTCCTGCATTTCCTGTTTGATCAGGTATAGGTTCAGATGAATATGTAAGAGCGGACCAGCGTGTTGTTCCGTCACCATATTTTACTTTTCCAGTATCTATTTCTAATCCAGGTTCACCGGCAGCTAATATTAGGGGATTAACGGTATCGGCGTCTATCCATTGTTGTTTTGAACCTCTTCTTAATTTAATCAATGATGCCATATTATACCATACCTCCGTCAACTACTAGGTCTGTTTCATCAAATATTGTTGATGGAAATCCACCATCTATTAATGTATTTACACTATTTCCGCTACTGTTTGAGCCGCCATAAACTGATCCGTCACTATTTATTATATTCCCATTTGGTGGTAATACTAGATTACCACCTGGTAATATTGTAATCTCTGCACCAAAATGTGTTCCTATAGTTACTGCACCATTTGTTTGATCTTCTATATAACCGCCATTTGGTAATACAAATCTAGGAGGATTTAATCCTCCACTAAATCTCCAATGTCCTGCTCCGGCTGTTATATCAACACTAGTTCCTTGATGACCTATTACGTTATCGAATATTTCAACTTTAGCTGTACTGTCTATGTTAGCCAATGTAAGTACGTTTCCGTTAGTATGCTTGATCACATTAACATGTAATGTACTATTAAGAGGAGCTGTAATAACCCCATCTGATCCTAAACTTAGAATATATTCACCATTAACTAGCTCGTTCGTTGTTCCGCCATTAACTGTTATTGGTTGCCAACTTAAACTAGTACCATTAGTAGTTAAAAAAGAACCACCGTTTCCTAGTTGTGGAGGTATTAGATTAGGACCCAATGTTGAATAGAGCTCTGTAAAGTTATCATTGACCTTACTAAAGGCCAGTCGGATAGTATCTCCGTTTTTAGTATTAGCTCCTGTACCTAAGTTAATTTGTATTTGTGACATAATTCTACCTAGAAATCTTTATCTATCGTATTTATCAATACCAATAAATACTATACCATGCCACGCTTATCGCTCTATAGACCGGAAAAAGGTAACGATTATAAGTTCATAGACAAACAGATCTATGAGATGTTTCAAATCGGAGGAACGGATGTTCTTATACACAAGTATATAGGACCTATAGATCCTTCCGATCCAAATAAAGCAACTAGTCCTACTACTATACAAGATGTATTATTTTTAGAGAATAGAGACCGAAAGTACGATTCAACAGTTTATGTTATACGTGGTGTATACAATGTTCAAGACATTGATTTTAATTTAAGTCAGTTTGGACTTTTCTTACAAAATGATACGATCTTTATGACTGTACATATTAATAATAGTGTAGAGACATTGGGAAGAAAAATAATGAGCGGGGACGTATTGGAGTTACCCCACTTAAAAGATGATTTTGCTGCAAATAACTTTTCAGTTAGTCTTAAACGTTTTTATGTAGTCGAAGATATTAATAGAGCAGCTGAAGGGTTTTCAGTTACTTGGTATCCGCATCTCTATCGATTAAAATGTAAACCTATAGTTGATAGCCAAGAGTTTAAAGATATATTTGATTTGCCGCAAAATACCGATTCGTTTGCTGGAGATTATGATAGTTCTAAAACTTATTATCCTGGACAAGTGATAAAAGCTTCAGGTGTTCTATACACTGTTACTGCTCAATGCACAGGCATCGAGCCTCCAAACACTGATTATTTTTCTCCTCAAGATCCAAGTACTAGTTTAAGAGCACTAGTGAGTACATACAATATTAATCTAGCTATTAATAATAGCATAATAGCAGAAGCTGAATCCGACTCTCCTAAGAGTGGATATAATACTCAAAATTTTTATACTTTACAGTTAGATGAAAACAATAATAGTGCATTGTTAACTGTAGATAATCTTGATATTTCTATAGATGACGCAGATACTACTGATATGCAAAATCTTTCTCCTGAAAGAACCGCTTATCCAAATACAATAACACAAGGTATTCCTCCAAATGGATTACCTTATGGTTTTGGTATTCAGTTTCCGGAAAGTTCTGCTATCGGTGATTTCTTCTTGAGAACTGATTACTTACCTAATAGACTTTTTAGATTTGATGGTCGTCGCTGGATAACATTTGAAGAAAAACTCGGTATGAATATGACAAATACCGACGATAGAGAAACGCAAAAAACCAGTTTCATTAATAATACTGATACTAGTAATCTTAAACCGTTAATAACTGATACATTTAAGATTGATAGAAATAGAGTATTTTCAATCAATGAACCTACGCTGTCAATTGACATTTTAAGTAAGAAAGTTATTACTCGAACTGACTATAATCCAAACTATGGTGTTAATGCTTATTTAGATGAAGATAAAATGCCGATAGTTTCTATAATAAATGAAGGTGGTAAGTTAGCTTTTATAACTCGTTATGATCTAGTTGAAGGACATATGTTTAGTTGGACTATATATCAAGAGAAGGTAAATCAAAGAGTATCTCTTAGTAAAGTATTAAGACCTCGAGCTGATTTTTAAGGAGAAATAATATTCAATTCTTTTATGATGGACAGATACGAAGATATCTAGCACAAATGATACGTATGCTCAGCGATTTTAAAGTCAAAGCCGGTGATGGTACCGAAACGATCGTACCGGTTATGTATGGTGATATGAGTAGACAAGTAGCTAATGTTTTACGTGATAACTCTGAAAATAAAGTTATTAATACTCCTAGGATCGCATTATATATTACTGCTTTGGAACTAGATAAAGAACGTCTTAGCGATTCAAGTTTTGTTAGTAAAATAAATGTAAGAGAACGCGATATAAATGATGATTATAACTCCTATACCCATACACAAGGCCAAGGATGGACAGTTGAACGTATTATGCCAACTCCTTATAAGCTAACAGTTAAGGCTGATATATGGTCAAGCAATACTGAACAAAAGTTACAGATATTAGAACAAATTTTAGTATTGTTTAATCCAAGTCTTGATATACAAACTACTGATAACTATATCGATTGGACTAGTTTAACTTCTGTTTATCTAGATGATGTTTCGTTTAGTAATCGATCTATTCCTGCAGGCGTTGATAGTGAGATCGATGTTGCAACATTAACTTTTATAACTCCGATTTATATTTCTTCACCGTCTAAGTTAAAGAGACTTGGAGTTATTGAAACTATTGTAATGAATATTTTCAACGAATCGACTGGTCAAATTAATACTGACTTTATCTATAATAAACCAGATTCTACAGTTTATGTTACTCCAAATAACTTTGGAGTAATGGTGATCGACAACACTATTAGATTATTGCATGAATCTGAAAGTATTAGTGCCAATAATAATCAAATAGATGTTCCTCATAAGTACGGATTAAATGTTAACTGGTATCATTTGCTTGATCAATACGGAAAGTTTCATGCTGGACGTAGTAGAATATATTTAAGAAAAGAAGATAATACCGAAGTTGTCGGTACTGCTTCTATTAATCCTAATGATGAATCATTAATGATAGTTAACTGGGATCCAGATACGTTTCCCACTAATACAGTCATTAACGGTAGAGGAACTATAGATGCTATTATTGATCCGGAAACTTATAATCCAGGTACAGTTGTTGCCGGAATAAGATATTTAATTTTATCGGATATAGGAAGTGATAAAAATAATCCAGGACCAGTTGCTTGGAAAAACTTAGACAATAGTGACTTTGTAGCTAAAGCAAACGATATTATTGAATGGGATGGTTCTAGATGGAGTATTATTTTCGATTCAACTCAAACTACAGAAACTACATATGTTACTAATCTACGTACTAGTGTACAATATAAATGGGATAGTGAATATTGGGTTAAGAGCTTTGAAGGCGAATATACTGCTGGATGGTGGCGTTTAGTATTGTGATTAAAAAAACTAGAGGAAGCGGTGCATTATTTTGCAGCCAAAAAACAAAACGTATTTTATTATTACAAAAAGCTTCCGGTAAAAAAGAAGGTATATGGGGGCTTGTAGGCGGAAAAACTGAAGCTAACGAAAACTCATGGCAAGGACTTTGTAGAGAAGTAGTTGAAGAAATCGGATTTTTTCCTGAAGTTATTAAATCAATACCATTAGAAACATTTATCAGTGATGATAATAACTTTAACTTTCAAACTTATTTTTGTATAGTTGAAGATGAGTTTGTTCCAATATTAAGCCATGAACATATGTCTTGGGCCTGGTGTACATTGGATCGTTGGCCAAAGCCAATACATCAAGGTATTAAAAATACAGTATCTAGTAAAATAATAAGAGCTAAACTAGATACTATATTTGCTGTGATAGACTCTATTAAACCTTAGAGCCTACCAACTACTACTTCAATAACTCCAGTATCACCATCAAAATCTTCTAATGCTTTACCGATTACAGAACCTAACTTAGGATCTTCTTCAGCCCTAGCATATCCGTTTCCTGCTGATACCATCATATCACCTTTGCGTACTGTTCCTTGTACTTTACATGGTACACGTCCGGTTAATGCTACTGTTACTACGAACTCAGATTCTAAATCTGAATTCATTAGATATGCAGGATCTGTAGAAACTATACCGGCTATCTTTCTGCTCATGTCTCTAATAGATAAAGTAACTTCTTTATCTCCGCCAAAATCTACTACAGTTCCGGGCTCATAGACTGCATCAGCAGTATACTTTTCTGCTAAGTCAGCATATTGTGCTGATGTTGCTGTACCATATATAGTTGACCATTTTAGGCTAGAAGTTCCTAAAGTTTGTGTATTAGTAACTACCGGAAACATATTTCCGCTAGAATCAATTCTAACACGTTCTGGTATCGATGTTGCGCTTACTGTACTAGTTCCAGTACCAAATGTTATTCCACTAGGATTATTAGTACCGTTAAACTGTATAAAGCCCATCCAAGTTGAATCGATTTTTTCCTGTATCCTTGTACCAGCACTAATCCAACTAGTACCTGCACTATCTCTAACTTCTGTTATTTCTAAACTATTTCCGTTAGCATCTGATGATGCTAGCTTTTGCATCAATACTTGATTGCCAGATGTTCCACCTAATGTTCCGGAGTTTATCGTAGAAGTCCAGTTTCCAGTAGTGTTATTAGTAACTGTTAAACTAGTTAATGTTCCAAGACTTGTTAAGCTCGAACTTGTTACTCCGCTCGCTAATATGTTTCCTGTTAATGTACTAGCTGCTGCGGTAACTGTAATATCAGCTGATCCATTAAATGCAACACCATTTATATTTCTTGATGTTGTTAATGTTGCTGCTGAACCAGTAGTATTTTGATTTAGTGTAGGAATATCAGCAGCAGCTATTGTACGGAATGTTGGAACACCAGCTGATCCATTTGGTGCTGCTAAGAAATAGTTAGCAGTTTTACTTGCGTATGGATTGAGTGTGTCACCATATCCAGTTGCTAGTGCTATTGTAACTGCTGACGAACCATTATAACTTGTTCCACTTAATCCAGTGCCAATAGTTAATGTATTACTTGATGCTGATGAAATAGTAATATCAGCAGATCCGTCAAAAGGTACACCATTAATATTTTTAGTAGCAGCTAACTTAGTTGCAGTTGCAGCGTTTCCAGCAGTATTTTGATTTAGTGTTGGAATGTCAGCAGCAACTATAGCACGGAATGTAGGTGCTCCGGATGTGCCGTTTGGTGCTGCTAATACATAGTTAGCAGTCTTGCTTGCATATGGATTGAGTGTGTCACCGTATCCAGTTGCTAGTGCTATTGTAACTGCTGCTGAACCATTATAACTTGATCCGCTTAGTCCAGTGCCAATAGTTAATGAGTTTGCGACTGACCCAGCACTGCCTGTAGTATTTTGATTTAGTGTTGGAATATCTCCAGCAATAATAGTTGCCCACGATGGTGCAGCTCCATTGGTTCCAGTACCTGTTTCTACTAAAAACTTTTTAGTTGCTGTAGTATTAGGAGCTAGTAATGTTGTAGTATCAGTGTTACTTTGATATGGGATAGATCCTAATAGTGTTGTGGCATTTCCACCAACTAGGTTAGTTGCTTTTGAAGCAGTTCCGGTAGTATCTTGATTTAGAGTAGGTATATCACCAGCAACGATTGTATCCCATGCCGGAGCAGCACCATTAGTTCCAGTACCGGTCATACGTAGGAATTTTTTAGTTGATGTAGTATTAGGACTTAATAATGTTGTAGTATCAGTATTGCTCTGATATGGCATAGATCCTAATAGTGTTGTGGCATTTCCACCAATTAAGTTTGTTGCTTTACCAGCAGATCCATCAATGCTTACACCAGTTAATGAAATACTGGCACTTGCTCTACCTAATGAAATACTTGTAGTACCGATATAGAATGAACTATTAGCTAACATAGTGTTAGAAACTGTTCCGCTGTCACCGGTTCCTACTAATGTTCCTGTAGTTGCTGGTAATGATAATGTTGGTGTTCCGGCAACAGCAGTTGCTTGTAATGTTGCAGTACCGCTTGAACTTCCTGGAAATGTTACACTTGTAATACCAGTCAGTGCTAGATTTGCACTTGCTCTATTAAGAGCTACACTTGTAGTACCTACATAAGTTACTGATGATAATATGTTAGTACCGTTTAGGAGATAGTTTTTACCACTTGCTAAGTCAATGTTTTCACTGCTTGTCCAAGCACTTGTACTACTACTCCAGTTAATGGTTTTATCAGTAGTACCTTTTAGTGTAATACCACCACCATTTGCTGTTATATCGGTAAATCCTGTTGTTAAAATATTTGTAACAGTTCCGGCTGTAGGAGTAGTACCTCCTGTAACTGTATAAGTTAAACTTGTAGAACTTAATATTGATGTTACTAAGACACTAGTTGGACTTCCGCCGTATAGTGTTCCTGTACCAGATGTTGCAGTTAGCGCACTACCGATGATCAATCCAGATGTGGTTGTCATACCTGTAATAGTTGGAGTCCATGGACTACCTAATGCTGATGCTACTGTTAATATTAAATCGTTAGCAGGGCTAGTTCCGCCCAAACTTGTTCCAGGTATTGTAATAGTATTACCAATAGCATAACCAGTTCCACTAGTTGTGATTGTAACAGTGATGAATCCGCTATATGCAGTACCTGATCCTGTTTTTTGTATAGTAAATACAGCACCACTACCACTTCCATTTGTTGCAGATTGTGTTTTTCCTGTATATGTTGCTGCTGCGGTAACACTAGTTCCACTAGCTGTAAATGTAGTAGATCCCTGTAGTAATGAACCAGTTATAGATCCTATAGTACCAGTTGTACTGATTGTCGCACTGGGTACGTTACCTAGTTCAATGTTTTTATCGTCAACACTTACTGTATTACTGTTAACAGTAGTAGTTGTACCATTAACAGTTAAGTTACCAGCTACTGTTAGATCATTAAAGTTTGATGTTCCAACAACGCTTAGATTATTACCAATATAAACATTTCCACCAACTCCTAAACCACCGCTACTGCTTATTATTAAAGTACCAGTTGAAGATGAAGAACTAGATATATTACCATCTAGTGTTAGTGTATTACTCCACTGCGGAGCTGTTCCAGAACTAGTTAATATTCTATTACCAACACCTATTCCTAACTTAGATAGAGTTGATGAAGAATTTGCATATATCATATCACCTGTTGTATATGCACTAAATCCTGTACCACCTAAGTTTACAGGTTGAGTTGTATGATTAGTTGAATCTAAGAAGTAACTTGGACCCCATGCAGATGGTCCTAATGTTGCTGCATTTACTGTATTATTTGTAATAGTAACTTGACCGCTAGTTGCTTTAGTTCCTATTGTAAAGAATGTTTTATCAAAAGAAGCAACGCCAGTATTACTATATGTTCCGCTGCCGCTTGTTGCATTATCTATACGAACAATATCAAATGTAGCATTTCCATAAAATTGATTAAGTGCAGAGGATGCTGTAAATGTTAATGATCCAACTGTATTTGCAGTTGTTGAAGTTATTGATATCTGAGTAGGACTATCAACTGATAAAATAGTTGTTGTTCCACCAAATGCTCCTGGAGAACCACTAGTTTTAGTTAAAATCATTCCAGCAAATAGTTGCGAAGTACTTGAAATACCAGTTACTGTTGTTAAAGTTGCTGTACTTGTTATAGATCCTGTTATAGAAGGAATAGTTAGACTTCCGCTATTATAGTTACTTGCTATGCTTATTGGACTGTTAGGTGCCGTGCTTATAGATTCTACAGCAGTATGCCAAGCACTATCTCCTCGTAGATATGTTGAAGAGTTAGCTGTTCCGCTACCTAAACGAGTTGTACTAACTACTCCGGAAATTATATTAGAAGTATCAATAGCAGATGTTGTTAATATGCTGTAGTTATTTGCAGTCTTTGAAGACGTGTTTATTTGCCCAACTACAGCTACATTCTCAACAGTAAACGTAACATTACCGGAACCAGTATTAATGAAATCTATTGGATCATGTGTAAAGCCATTTACTGATATAATAGTATCTGCTTGATATTGATGTAAAGTAAAACTGTTTGTTGTAACACTACCAACAAAATAAAAACTGTTATTAGGTATATAGACAACACTTCCGTTAATATTTGCTAATGGTGCTGTACCTGTAAAGTTAGATAATCTAACAGCTTGTCCTGTAGTTAATCCATGATCAACTTTAACTATATGATTTGATGCGGTATCTACTGCATTTCTAGTTAATGTATGTGTTCCTGTTGACGATGTTCCTAATGTTTGTAAGATTACTTTAGAATAATCAAAATATAGTTCAATAGTATTAATGTCGACTACACCAGCATAATATGTATTTCCGCTAGTTAAGTTACCTATCGCAACATTTATTCCACTGTTATAATTTAGAGGATCGCCATCTGTAAATCCGTGATTTGGGATAGTTATTCTATTAGTTACATAGTTAACATCGCCACCTGCTCCGCTGCTTCCTGCATTAAATGATTTAGATAAAGAAGAAGTTAGTGTTACAGTAAAGTTTGAAGCATTATTATCTTCAATATAA
>Ga0007819_1000743_pt1 | contig 10629 bp, 7 predicted proteins | sample CryBogCBE07Jul09_FD_71203 | JGI IMG/M metagenome (GOLD analysis project Ga0007819, IMG submission 71203) | Freshwater microbial communities from Crystal Bog, Wisconsin, USA - CBE07Jul09 | ecosystem: Environmental > Aquatic > Freshwater > Lake | place: Crystal Bog, Wisconsin, USA | collected... | reverse complement strand
GCCGTAAGTAAAAACCAAATTGTTACCCCTTAAGGAAGTAAATGATACACTAGGCTCTGGTTCTAGGGAATAGTTCAAAGGTAAAGCAATTATCGCTTTTTTAAATGAGGCGAAGTCTTTGAATTCTTTTGAGGATGCTACTTGAAGTATCGTTCCATTTTTACGATACGGACTATAAAGACGTTTATCCCAATTATCTGAAAGTATACCAGGCAACCACGACTTTAATCTAGAAATCACATTTAATTTATAAGGTGCTAGCGGATGATATGCTAGATATGCATTCCCTCCACGTGCGAAAATCCACCCAGATTTATCTATGGTTAAATCTTTTAAATCTTTAGAAAAAAATCCGTTGATATGACCAAATCTTACATCATTAGGGATATCATAGAGTGCAATAATGGTATCTAAATCTTGAAGCACTTGTTCATACCTAGAACCACCTAGAAGCTTCCCTTCCCAATCATAGGAAGGTTTTAGTTCCAGCATAACTCTCTGAACTATTTCATCAGGAGGGTCAGTAAAATAGGTCTGTAAATCTGCACTCGAAGATATCGGATGCATTGAAAACATCGTATTATGCTTATCACGTGGATCTGGGACTGCCCACGTTACATCCCAAATGTGAGTTTGTATGGGATCTGATAAGCCCCCCTGATAGGAACCTACGGCATAATCCAGAGTAGTATAATTTGTTTTGTATACTGGTGCAAAAAGAACATCGCTATTACGCCAGCGTCTACGCGTACGTTTTAAATCTTTTTGTAAATACGAATCTCTACGATCAACGGCTATCCTATAGGATATTTCAGGAACTTCATAGTTAATTGCAATTGATGTAAACATACCACCCCAACTAGCATAGCCTAGTGGTGCCGGTGTATTGCCGTATAACAACCAAGTAAAAAAAGAAGAAAGCGAATTCCAATGTTCGATAACTGACTTGTCATCAGTTCTGGAATTCGGCGCATGGAGAACCCCGTTAATAGAACTCTCAGCTAAATCTGCGAACAAGAGATCTAAGATCATATGTCCACGTTGTTTCATTAATGGGTCTTTTGCATAGGTAGCGAGCATTAGCATGGGAATAGCGTATTCGCCTATATAATGTGTGGGATTATACTCACCTTGCCCGACGGTTGTGATTAAAGCTATCCAACTACTAATATACTCTTTTGCTTCTGCTAAATTTTCATCAGAACTTTTCCCATTATACCACGTACTTCCCGGTTCATGTGGATATAATTCTGACATTAAATAAAGAGAGGTATAATACATAATCCAATGGTTTTCAGTGTCTCCCCTCGTTTGGATTTGAGTCTTCCACCCTTTACGAATCGATTTTTGTGCCTCATCAGAAAGCTGTCCTTGACCTAAAAGCGCAATCTCAGCTGAAGGAAACATCCAAAAAGGTCCGGACCCAGGCTCCTTCATCAAATTAATAACACCTCGGTTACAATAGGCTATATCTTCATGCCTAGCTAATCTAGCAGCTATACTTGTTATAGTAGCTGTCGTAGGATCATTTTTATTACTGTTTCCTTCATACCATGCGAGCACTTCATTAATTCTTGCCTCATAGGCTTTTCGTCGCACCACAGGATCATTAACAACACTCTGAGTTGGAGCAGTACCCACGTAAGAGGGCTGTGCAAAAGCAGAATTACAAAACTGCAAACTAACCAAGCCAATCACGAGAGATAAGAATTTCATTTACGTTTCGATGGATAATTAACGTCTGATAAAAAAATGAAGCTATAAATATTAGACCCACTAAGACCCTTTTCTTTCCATGTCTTACCAAAATCATCGGATATATAAATTCTATCCTTCAAAACTGAAAGGTAGATACGATTAGTATCTGGATCTACTGCTAATTTATAAGCCGCATGACTTTTGGGCAGCCCTGCGTTACAATTTACCCATGCTTGTCCGGCGTCCTGAGTAACAAATACACCGTATGTCCAACTCGCAGCTACAAACCGATTTCTATTATTAATATCATACGCAACGCTATACCATGCATGTTCTGATAATAGCCCATTTAACTTGCTCCATGTAGCGCCTCCATCATGCGAAATTAATACTCCATTCAGTTCTGTAGCTGCTAACCAAAGATTCTCATCCAAAGGGGACTGCTGAATATCAAGTACGGTAGCAGCTGTAGCGAAGACTCGTTTCCAGCTATGTGTAGTTTGACTCAACATGTAAATGCCTGTCTCGCAACCAGCCAAAACAATCCCGCTATGGTAACGATCACATTTTATAACCTGCGTGTATTTACCCCGTTTAGGTAAACCTTCTTCATCACGCTCCCAGGTTTTACCAGAATTATGTGAAGCTAATATTCCGTCTGGCAAAGCCACATATATATTTTGTGCATCCAGAGGATCCATAGAAATAGCTTTTGCTTCGGTTACTCTCCAATCCGTTTCTACCCTCCAATTATTACCACCATCTTTACTCATTAAGACACCGTTCATTGATGCTGCAAAAACATGGTTATGATCTAAAGGATCAAAAGCTAGATCATAAATTCCAGTAAAATTTTGTCCTATATGCGTATATGAACCATCATTTTCCCTATGATAAATACCATTTAAGGTAACATACTTTGAACCGGTTACATAATTAATATTTATATTACTACAGATATAAAGGTCATACCGTGAACTACTACTTGCGAAAACAGTAATTGCACTCGATACGATGTAAAAAATTATAAACTTATACATATAAATATTTATTAAATGTAGTGAGTAGAGCCCTATAAATCTTTAAGCGATGCATGAACTCCTGCTATCACGCGCTCACATTCTTCTGGTGAATTCATAATATGCGTAGATATTCTCAAAGCTCGAAGACCTTGTTCAGAAACAAGCCTGCATCTGAGCTTCTTTTTCTTTTGTAAATACTCAAAGAAACCCTCAGCCGTAGCTCGTGGATGCTGGATCGTTGTAATAGAAGCACGCATCTCATTATCTCGAGGGGTTAAAATTTTAATGTCATTCATTTTTGAAAATGAATCTATTAAAATTGAGGCGAGTTCTTTACCTCGATTAGCAATTCTCTCCCGTCCTATTTCGTTTTGAAATGAGACTGATCTTTGCAAGCCAACCACTAAAGCTGCATTTCTAGTTCCATACTCATGTCTCATGGTACTAGGTTCTAGCATTAAATCACCAGGGAGCATCTTAATTTTACCAGAATATGCCCCGACCTCTACCATGGCGATTTTTTCTATGTTACTTTGCTTGATATACAAGACACCTGTCTCATGTGGACCACCTATCCATTTATGTCCACTAGCAGCATAGGAATCACAGCCAATGTCAGAAATATTAACAGGGATCATCCCTACAGCTTGTGCACCATCAATATGAAACCAAACGCCTGTCTCTTTCGCTAATGCAGCAATACGCTTAACCGGCATGATTAATCCTGTAGTACAAGTAATATGACTAACTTGAATTACTTTTGTCTTATTCGTTATTAATGAACGAATGAGCTTAATATTTGCTTCAGGACTAGTTGCATCTGGTTCAAATAATTTAACCACAACACCTGATTGTTTCGCTTGAATTAACCAAGGATATGATCCACCGGGGTGTGCATGTGTATCAAAGATAACCTCGTCGCCTGCTTTTAGACGTAATCCAGATGCAATAATCGAATTAGCCTCAGAGGCATTTCTAACAAAACTTATTTCATTACTTTTAACACCCAAGAATTGCGCCATGTCACTGCGCGCAGGCTCGAAAAGCGTATGCCCTGTTTCACAATGTTCTTGAAGGTGTGTCATAGTAGAAACAACTGCATTATGTACACACTGCGGCACTGGTCCTAGACCACCTGTGTTTAAATATACAGGCTCATGTAAGAGCGGGTATTGAGAGCGAATCGCTTCCCAGTAATGTTCACGACTAGCACTAGAATATGCAGGAATACTATCTACTTTAGCTGCAGATAATTTAGCTGGATCAAAAAGCGAACCAACCAGACCCACACTTAAACTTTTTATAAATATACGCCGGTTAGTATTCATAGATCAGTAAACGTTAAAGTATTATCTATATGAAGCGTACTGTTCATATCCAAGCGCATCGCTTTATCATACTCAAAGGGGATAGCCATGAGAGACTGAGCTTTTCTTATAAAAGCATGAAACGACTTTATATTATCCTCAAATCTAATTCTGATTCGTTTCTGTGTAATATCTTTTTGTCCACTCCACTCCACCCATTTGACACATTGAGCATGAATACTTTCCTCACCTTTTAAACCACCTTCAGCACTAATACCGATTTTTTCATCTCCGTGTTCATCCAATAAATCGCGTGCGCCTCTAAACTGAAGACCTGAATAATGCGACCCCTTCAATTGAGCACTCGAATAATAATTACCTAACACAAGCTGGCTCGAGGACACATTTTTAAAACTACTTTTCCACCTCAAGAACCAGGTAGAATCAGATACTACATTAATTTCAAGAGATCGCTCCTCGGTGAGTAATAACTCACGTGATGAACTAAGCCAATGGACAACATGAGATAAGTGATAAGGACTTTTCTCAGTCCAAGCTATGTGCTTTTGACACCCATGATCGTTGTTAAATACATATCCCGAACCTTGCTTATAGGTAGGACCTCCCCAAAAATTATTTCCGTTAAGTGTCGTGATGGTATAACTTAGTCCATGATGCCATCTATGATCATTTGGTCTAAAATTGGTTAAGCATTCACCAGATAATGTGCAGAGAGGATGCAGATACGGCCTAGAAGATTCATCATTAGGTGTTTGAGGCTTATATACGTAGCGTAATAACAAACTACCTGAAGCTTGGTATATCTCTATGACACCATCCTCTGATTCTCTTATCTGAAGTGGTCTTGTATGATTCACGGGATTTGGCATTTCATTACTGTTTTACCCTCCTTCAATACATGTTTACTGCCATCTGGCAGAACGGCTTCAGCTAAGATACCTACAGGAAGCATAACTTGATAAACAAACTCTTTGTCCTCAATTTTCCACTGAGCATGTATATCTCCAAGAGGTGTACACACACTACCTTGAGCAAATGTTAGTTCACAGATACGAGGAACTAAAGCTACGTGAGTAAATCCTGGAGTTACTGCTGTTACACCTAATATTTTTTGCTGAAATTCAAGTACAGGATGTGCTGCCCAAGCATGACACAACGATCTCCAGTAACTGTTTTCTTCAGCAAAAGTAGATAGTCCATAACTAATAGCTTCATACCACGGAGTAAGGTATTTAGGCATTTCATCATACCTCCCACATAAATCCAACGCCTTGAAACCGGTATGCCACCAAAAAAATGATCCAGGAGCCAATTTCTCATCATTTGGAAACCGACTACCCATTCTCTTTTTCTGATCCTCTTTTGCGATTCCTGCAACGATCGCCCATGCGTTACCATATTGACTTACCTCAGGTCCACCAGATCTATCAAAATATAAACCCTGCTCTTCTGACCAAAAGGCAGCATGAGCTTTGATTCTTAATGTAGCTGCTTCAGAACGAAGCGCATCTGCCTCAGTTTTCTTTCCACAATGAACTAGAATCCAAGCAGCCTCATCAAGTGCATTGATATACTGAGCAGAGTGAATACAGGTAGCACCCTCACTAGAACCTGGCACTACTCCACGCGGCCACCATGGACACCAATCCGTGATATTCCAAAAAGGTAGCTTTGATGGAAGCCCATCTGAATTAGTATGAGATCTATACCAAGCCAGTACTGATAAAATACCAGGTATCATATCTCGTACCGTTTGTTCATCTGCCGAGTACAAGAAATAATCTTTAATCATTGTTATCCAATGTATGCTCCATGCAGGAATAACCTGCAGAAGTCGTGAAGGATAACGGGCCTGAGTAAGACCCTCAGAAATTCTAGACCAATCAAACTGATAGAGCGCTTGCTTAGTGAGCCGAGTGTCACCTGTTGTAAGCATAGCTAACTTTGAGGTGATCATAGTATCACCCGCATATTGCATCTGCTCGTAATGAGGGCAGTCCTCAAAAGTTTCGTGTGAGCACATGCGCATTGTATGCAGTCCAATGCTCCATATACGATTTAAAGCTTCTTGGGATGTCTCAAAAGTAGCTTTAATTTTAAGAGGGTAAGCAGTAAACCGTTGCTTAACAGCTTTAATAACTAAAGGACTGTTACCCGTTTTAATTTTTAGACCAATATAACGAAAAGCACGCCAGTGAAGTGGTTCGAAAATTTCATCATTTCCTGAAGGCTCCCAGATATCACACCAACCTGTTACCTTACCTCTACGGTCAAAAGTCCACCCTACAGATTCATCAGCAAAGTGCGAAGCAAGATTAGCAAGAGACTGCGGCTTACCCATGAGTAATGCTCCTTCCGTTCCCCACGGCAGTCGTAACGCTTCAGCATAGGTTAAAGTAAAAACACTTCCTTGCCCGCTAGATATCTGAATATGAGGGTATGCTGTGGTCAGCATTTTCATATCTAGTACGACTTCCAACTCCTGATGTGCAGGAAGAGTAAAAATCTTATCCTCAAAAAGTAGCTTACTTAATTCAGGGTTTAGTACTCCTCCACCCTGATTATAAGCATCGGCAAAATGTAAAGCTTCGCCTTCTTCAAGCATGGGAATTATGCGAGGCACTAATCCATACGGACTTGTTGGATCGCGTCTATTCTCGTAAAGTTCAGCTTTGTATAAAACCGTAGCTTTTGGCCATTTAGAATCGTTAAATCCTACATTATTCCAACCCTGTGGTATAAGACTCGATACACGGTGCTCAAAGTAGCCCAAATACCCTTCGAAAGTCGTATTTAAATTCTGGAAGCGGTGAGCTTTATCTACACAGACGGACCAATTTGCATCGGATTGAAGGTCTAAAATAGAATTATCAAATTGATCATATATTCCACCTTCAACCAAAAGTCCGCCAGCGTAAGTCATCACGGAACATGGAGGTCCTAGAAAAGCAGGACGGTGCGATACACGTGACATATCGAGTACGAGTACAGCAACTACATTCTCTCCAACTTTTAGAAAAGAACTGAGTTCATACGAATCATAAAAATGATGATTCACATCCCCTTTAGCAGGACCACGTCCTACGCATAGTCCGTTTAAATATAAAACATATCGGCTATCAGCAGATAGATCGAGTTTAAGGAATCTACCTTCTATATTATCAATTTTAAATGAGCGCCTAAAATAACGTACCTGATAATGCGAAGCCGAAGAGCCCTCTGCTGTAGGAACAGCATGCGTCGCCTCCTCGGACCAAATCCAAGAAGCGGAATCTATAAAAGGTTTATGGGGCACAAAAATGATGAACTTCTAAGCTAACCTAAATGGGGTAAAAGGCGTATCTCTAGAGCCGATTACGCAATGAGAGCAGTAATCAGGCAATTGAGAAAAATTAAGTAAGAAAATCATGTATTTTTCAACTTAATTTTCATTTATTTTCAATCTTTTATAAATCTAATTAAATTTCATAACTCATTTTTAAACATATATTTATGTATTAATCTATATACATTATGACCAAAAATTATTTGACTTATGTCTATAATTTTCATTATAAATACGATATCTTTCATATTAAGATAAGCATATTTTTACCCCGTGCTAATTATTGAAATAGCCCGCCAAGCGGGTGTTTGCCCAGCTACGGTATCACGAGCCATTAACAATCCAGAACTCGTGGCCCCTGATAGCCTTGCTCGTATTCGTGCAGTGATGCAGGCCAACAACCACGTCCCTATTCCGTTTAAGACTAGACGTAGTTTAAAAGCGCGTCGTCAGATACAACGCAAAATTGGCGTTTGGTTTGTAGGTGCAAAATCACACAACCCAAACCTGAATTGGTTCCAAGACCAACTCCTCCAATCCCAATCAACGGACATCCGCTACGCCATTGATTTAAGAATTTTATTTTCCAATAGCCCGAGCGAATTACCTCCAAATATTTGGAGTGAACACCTCGATGGATTGATTCTTCAGGGCATGGAGCCATCCGCTGAGTGCTTAGCACAATTGCGGGATATTCCACATGTATGGTTTATGACCAGACGTTCAGACTTTTACCAAGGCGATTACGTTGAACCTAATAATGAAGAAAATGGCACGATTGCTGCCGATTATCTCAAATCTAAAGGCCATACATCAGTCGCTGTTATTTCTACAGATCCAGACTACCGAGCTGTAAGTAACAGAGCTGAGGCGTTTATAGCACGTGCCACTGCTCTGAATCTTAACGTTAAAAAGCTACTAGGAAAACCAAACTTAACGCATACAAGTTTTCTAGAATTTGCCCCACTACACGTAGAAAGTTTAACCCTAGCAAAACGTTTAATAGAATGTTCACCTAAAGTAACGGGCATATATATTCCAGTAGATCATTTTTGTGGTGCATTCTTTCGTGCCTTACGCGAGGAAGGACTTCAGCCAGGTAAAGACGTAGATGCAATTGTCGGCAATTATAACCCGATTATTTATCACAATCTCGATCACTCACCTGCTGTAATCGATATTCTTTTACCTACCCTCATTAGAAAAGTGGTTGATCACATCCTTTGGAGAATCGAAAATCCAAGTACGAAAGGTCGTGTTGGTATTTCAGTATCCCCTCAGCTAGTCGCTATGAACCAACTTTAGTATTTCCCAATGAAACTTACACCTATCTCATTACTATTTTTATTTTTAATTATATTAAACATATCAAAAGCAGAAGATATTACTCAGTCACCAATCGCTGGTAAATGGCACTTAAATAGTGAACTAAGTGTAGAGCTAAGTCCCTGGAAAACATATGACCTGACAATCACTACTGAAGGTAATTCAGTTACAATTGAGCAAAACCTCTCCTGGGGAAGACGCTTTTTTAATAGCTCCTATACACTCGATACCACAAAAGCTGAAAACGTCGTGCATATCGCTATGTGGCCTGACAACCGCCATATCGGCGCCTATACGTACGACCACACAAAAATTGTACATGCAACCTGGCTTGATAATCGTCGTATTTTACGGCTCAGCACAGATCTCAATCTACAAACGCAACAAGGGGTCCGAAAAATTAATATTCTCTCCGATTACAAAGTATCTTCATCAGGATCTCGCCTCACTCTTACCGAACTAAGAAGCACACGTAACATTGCCGTAGAGTATGTTTTTGATCGTGTAACTACTACCAACAAATGAAAATTTTTACTTATTTAACAGTATTCTTAGCATTTACTTTATCCACACATGCAGCGCCCATTGAGCCAAAGAAAGTAGCTCATGCACCTGCTGAAGCTACCCTTATCCCTCTTTCTGAGAATTGGCTCATGTCTGGAGACGTTCCAGTGCACGCGCTATTAATTTCACTTCAGGGCTTAGCAAACAGAGATTATCCGCGCATTTACCTCGAATACCCTCAAAATTGGCAATGGGAAATAGTTCACCCATTAATCACTTTTCTAAAAAATAGACATGGTGTTAAATTTAACAAACTAGAAACAGACGATGCAGACAAAGCGTTAAGCTTATATTCAAAGTATGCAAAAGGGTGTGTCGTATGGGATAAAAATGTCAGATCCTCTTTAATCGTAGCGTTTACTATTTCTGGCATTGAAGACCTTCTCGTAGTTAACGAAGACCAACTTCCTTTAGCAGAAAAGCATGGTTTAAAACCAATGATCGATCTAAGAGGCAAGTTTACTGGCCAATCAGATTACACCATTTTCCAGTGGGCTTATGATAAGTATTTTGATCGTTGCTCACGCGATTATTATGTCGTTATGGGAGGACAAGAAGGGGCAGAAATGCAACCTGGAATAGCCGACTTTGGAATACAACAGCGCGCATTCTTTTCTAACTTATCATCAAATCCTAAACATACTGATGAGCTAAATCTGCTAAAAAAAATCCTAAGTCGTCAAAATCCCGCAAGCATGGTTCTTGGTTGGCATTCATACGCAAAAGATACTGAGGGAACACATACTTCACTCGTAGGTAACTACGGCCTTATTATGGAAGGTTTACATAACTTACCAAACGTATCGTTTACCTCCCAAATTCCACTCACCCCTGATTTTAAATTCAAAAATAACCATCATATTGATGCGAATGCTAAATTAGTTGCAGATAAAAAAGTATATATATGCGCAGTATCCACAGACTCGATGGGTATTGGAGCATGGACAAAACCAGGACGTGGAAAAATCCCTTATACGTGGCAAGTGCTCATGAACTGGATATGGCTTAACCCACCTGCCTTACAGTATTTCTACGAAGACAAATCTCCAAATGATTACTTTATTGGAGGCTTAAGCGGACCTGGCTATATGTATCCTAAAGCAGTTCCACCAGATAAGTTCGAAAGTTTGATGAAAGTATCTGATAATTACATGCAGCGCCTGGATTTACGCGTATTAGAAATCATGGATTATTCAGAGGGCAATCGTCACGTTGGTAACACTGATTTAACAAAACAAGTAGTAGATCTATACTATAAGAACTGCCCTAATGTGATCGGTTTTATTAACGGCTATGGTACAGCACGTACGTTTGATCTTCGGAATGATAAACCAATGATCAGTTACGACTACTACCTCGATGTAAA
>Ga0007819_1000740_pt1 | contig 10668 bp, 8 predicted proteins | sample CryBogCBE07Jul09_FD_71203 | JGI IMG/M metagenome (GOLD analysis project Ga0007819, IMG submission 71203) | Freshwater microbial communities from Crystal Bog, Wisconsin, USA - CBE07Jul09 | ecosystem: Environmental > Aquatic > Freshwater > Lake | place: Crystal Bog, Wisconsin, USA | collected... | reverse complement strand
ATTGAATAGGAACCCAAGCCCACCGACACAGTTGCTAAATCGGACGTATTGTATACTGAATCGGCTGGTAGCGTACCATCTTTTAATAATGGATTGACAATAATCCCCAGCTGCCGGAAAGCCACATCAGTTGGCACTAGTCCGTTCTCACTACCATCAATCTCAATAGACAACATGATGTGGTTGCATCCTAATTCTGATACAGGATCAGCACCATGACCACCAATGGGAGAGATTACGCAGTTGGCCGTTGCATTGTTACCTGCGTATCCGGCTTGTGGAACAATCGTCACGGTAGAATAAGTATAGTTATTACCTGAGTTGGTCACAATCACATCTGACACCATATTATTGTAAACATTAGCATATGCGGTCGCACCAGAGCCATCACCATCTACTGTAACTACTGTAGTGGCCAAGCCATTGGAATATCCAGAACCTGAATTGGTCACATTAATAGCATTGATAGAGCCTAGTCCAGCCGGTAGCAATGGATTAGGTGTCACATTACCTACTGCGATTGGCATCCAAGTGTTATCAAAGAAGTTCTTCTTCAAGCCTTTATCAATGGTAGCAACATAGATCCACTTGTAACCATCAGCCATGTATAATGTTTGGCTAGAATCTGTGGTGCCAGCTTGTAATACAGGTTCTTCCGTAGACGGAACACCATTCATATTAAACAAGCACTTAAAAATCTGGTCGTACCGATTGCGTACATAGAATGGCTGAGTAATAATACCATTGTCATCCGTTGTAAACAAGTCGGTATAATCTGTGTATTGGGTGTATACCGTACCGGATGTCCAATCAATTCTTGGTACCACCGGTGACATATTAGAAGATGTCAGCAGCTTGGCTGCAAACATATGCTTGAATGTCTTTTTAAGATTGGCTTGGTCTTGCGTAGGCACCGGAGGATTATTCTCATCTGGCCATGCATCCGGCTTACCAATAAAGAAGTAAGAAGTTGCTTGGGTATTGGGAGTAAATCCTGAGGAAGTAATAACAAAGAAATAGGTCAGCTCAACCTCTACGACTGAGCCATATGTTGTCAATAATCCGTTTACTGTATTTGCCATGTCTTATTTATCGTGTTAGTAGGAGCTCACCCATACATTGCTGGAAGCCACATTGGATTGTAGTATTAGATAACCGCTTTGTGCGACAGGATAAACTGAATCCACAAAGATAGAAGTACCAGTACCTGGTTGATCCACATGGGTAATCATCTTAAAGTTAATGCCATCAAACGATACGCTATCATAGATATGCAAGAAGTCACTAATATAGGACGCTGTATTACCTGTAGCAATATTCCAAGCATTAGTCAGACTACTGATATTTATGACATCGGAACCAGAGCTTACAGAAGCCACCGCCACGTTAGGCACAGTAATGTTCCAAATATCGGCTAGCGTAATAGTATCAGTACCTACATCAGTAATGATAGAGTAGAATGGCTCACCACGGTCAGGATAGATTGTCAAGAATGAGTTAGCAGTCACCAAATTAGCAATATTAGCACCAGCCGTATTAGCAAAAGATACAATCGTATTGGATGCTGAGTTTGATGTAGCAAGGTAACTAACCGTATTCAGCAAGTATGCCATAGACTGCACGGACAATTCTGATTCGGTAATTCCTGTATGGAATGATTCCTTATTCTTCAACAGATTGTATGCGTTGTAATTCATGCCTGATGGATGCAAGAATGACAATGCAGTTTGCTTATACTTAGCCAGTGCTTCTTGCACTTGTAGAATGTAAGTATAGTTATTATAGTTTTCGTTTTCTAATACTGAGTATGCTGAGGGTTGACCATCACCATTTTGATAGATACCTTTACTCAGAATAATACCATTCAGGAAGTTGGCTTTGGCCTGCGCTGCACCATTACCATAGATTTTTCTGCCATTTGTATAGATGCCGGTAGTGGTATTAGATAATTTTAAGCTAGTACCAATGTCAGCACCTGTACGCAACACTCTAATATCAGCATTAGCATCAAACAAGCCGTTGTAATTGTATACTCTTAAATCGTATGTGCTATAGAATGTGTTAGCAACATTGGCCGTGTTAATCTTAATGGAATCTACGCTAGCGGTAAATGTTTCATTAAAGATGGTACCTTGATAGATAACGTCACCCTTCTTAGGCTCATTGAAGATGTCTACATTATATACCAACATATCTTCTACACGCAATGAGACAGAGGGCTCTCCCACATAATTTTGTCCAGGATTAGTGAGTGTAATTTGCTTAACTTCGCCGTAACTAGTAGAACTAATCTTAAATGTTGCATCATCTCCCACCAAGCCAGGAAGATACAAGGATGCTCCTGATCCTGTAGAAGAAGTGACATTTAATGTAGGCAGCTGGTGACTATCATATCCCATACCACCTAATGGATACAAATTGTGATGAGCAGGATCATACACATAAGAGATTTCAGCAATAGAACCATTAGCAGTAATTGCAGTGACATTAGCATATGCACCGCAGCCTGTGCCACCAGAGAACACAATTCTATCATTGAGTTGGTAGTCATGACCACCATTGTATATCTGTATTGGTGCCAAGATACCCAAACTTGGAATTGGTTGTAACTCATTGGTTTCGGTTAAATAATATCCAATAGCATTAGCTGAAGTAGTGATATCATATCCGGAACCACCAGAGGTTACTGTAGTACCAACAATACCATAAGTAGTCAGTACGGGGAAGCTAAGTGCAACACCAATTTCAGTATTGTAGTTTGCGCTTGTCAGATTAGCAAAGTTATAAGAAACTAAGTGGGCGCCATCACCCACCTGCGTATTGGCTTTAGGACCAATTGTATCGGTATTAACAAAAGTGATGTAATAAGGAATAGAATCAAATGTAGTTGCAATGTCAATAGCACCATTGCCTAAACCTGAACCAGAATTAATATTAACTTTGGTAAAGCTACCGGGTCTATAACCTTGACCATAGTATATTGGTGTAACTGCTGTGATAGATGCTGAAGTGACTTGCGAGATGTATCCTTCGGCTGGCACGGCATTTTCAATTAATGGATTCAAGCCACCATAGAATACAACAGGATCACCAGCATTATAACCTGAACCCGAATGTACCGGATCTACATTAACCGATGAGAGCAAGCCAATAATTTGACCACGCAACAGATGGTCATTAAAGAGAATTGGATTACCATGAATGTCTTGTACCTGAACATACTCACCAGAGGTAAAGTTTCTATCAATACCTGAGAGCACCACTTCAATACTATTCAAGCCAGGAATAACTCTCTCAATCGTGGCATAACCTTTAGAAGTTTCACCAAAAATCCGATAGTTTACTGTTTGCAGCCAAGTTGGATCAGTTGTAGCTAGCTTTAACGACCGAGTAACAATCCATTTACCATCAGAGGCTCGCAGAATGTAATCAGCAGAATTATACAGATTGACATCAGAGTTATACAAAACTCTAAACAAAAACTTGTATGATGCTGGTGTGCCTTTGGCTTGGTAGAGTTCTTTAGCAACCTTGATTAGCTTACGCTCATCAACCAAAGACCCTTCAGGAAAGAATGACAGAAAATCATTCTCGTAATATTTTAAAAACTCATCTAGTGTGGTATCAATGTCATAGTAACTAGGTAAGCTCTTTGATTCATATACTGCACCACCTTGTTGCTCCATCCACTCATAGTAGGCCTGCAGGAACAACACAAAGTTACCATAGTCAGGATTATCCCGAATAAATTCCGGCAGCTGAGATGGTACTAATAAGGAAGTTTTATTAATCTGTTGCATGAATTACTTAGCAGTCACGGTCACAGAGATGGCTGCTGGATCATTATTGTCTAATGTAATAATGCGATTGTATGAAGATGATACGATACGATTGGCTGCATACGCATTGACTCTTAAAATGCCATCGGTATTATTCAATGCTGAAGGTGCAAAGTTACTCAATGACACCACACCCGCAGTATAGTCCACGGTACCTGCATTGCTCAGTAAAATGTTCTTAATACTATTATTGAAGTAGTATGTTCTCAATGAACTATAGTTACCACGCAACACGGCTACCGCAGAAGCTCCTGATCCTGTTGGATCCGAAATTGTCACCACCGCTTGCGTATAGTTAGCACCACCGGTCAGTACATTGATTGCTGTAATGATTCCATTTTGAACTACTGCTGTGGCGGTTGCACCCGTACCATCACCGGATATTGTAATCACCGGTACGGTATAGCCCAAGCCTCCAGCTGCCACGGTAATTGAATCAATGTTCGTGGTGGTGTCTGGAGATTCTTCAAAGTAAACAGGATTATAGAAGTTACCTGAAGCATCATACTGAGCAAATGAAGGACTAAATGCAATCGCTTTGGAACCAAAACCTCTTTGTAATTGATTACCAAAGTTAATAGAATAGTTTTGGCTGGAGTTTAATGTAGGTATCACTCTGCGTTGCAAGAACAAATCAAAGTCTACAGCAACCAAAGCTTGATTGAGATTTTGAATATAATTAATCAAGTCACCAATCACAAATGTAGAGTTAAAAGTATTCAAACGGCTAGCACAGAAGTCTTGAATGCCTTGTGTCACCAGACTGGTAATCTGTGAAGATGTTAGAGTAGTCTTCTTAAAGTCTACAAGCACACTAGAGTTCAGAATGAGGTACACATAGTCCACATTCACGATTTCTGGAGCAACAGTCAGCACAGAGATTGGCTTAATAACATCATTAATTAATATGTTCTTTTGATTGTCGGTCAATGAGTAACCGCCAGTAGGCTTGATAGCAACAAAGATTTTACCATATTGCGGTGGTGTGTTTTCTTCGCCACCCCACACATTAACAGCATCTAAAGCAATACCATACTTGTTTTGCTGAATGAGTGTGATGTAATCATTTTTGGTAACCGCACGACCTTGTGCTGCGTAAGCCTTGGGGGCTTGGAATTTAATAGAGCTGATGGACTCTTTAGCAGAGCCTTGAGTTGCTCCTGTAATTGGTGTGATGTTATTGTTAGCATAACCAGAAATGGTGTCCATCAATACAAAGTTGTTAGCACCATACGCAGCAGTACCATTCGTTACAATATATGATACATTAACAATATTACCATCAGTCAATTGTTTACCTAGAATTCCATCGCCAAAATAAATCTGATAGGTACCTTTGGTACTCTCTTGCAGGAAGTAAACAGTTGAGTTGCCGTCTAATGTAAGATAGTTGGATGCTGCATTGTAAATCTGAGATGATGTATTTGAACCTGACTGTTGTACCGACACCAAAAGTGTTGTCGTATCTATATTGGTTTCAGGTATTTCAAAAGTGTATGTTGGATTGGTAATAGGATTTACAGTAAAACTTAATGATGTTGGAATGCCTTGACTGATTGCAATGTTATTAAAACTAGCAGTGCCGCCAGTAACATTAACTGTATGAGAATCGGTGGTAACAAAGTTATAGTTTACACCATCAATGGCTTCAGATAAGAATTTAGTAAACTTAGGTACTGTCAAAGAAGCATCAGTAACGCCATATACATTGAGATTAATGGTGGCTGCTGGGGCTTGGGAGGATTTTGGTACATAATTCAAGAGTTTCGCATGCGATACGACAGATGACCTTAGCAATGCTGAGTCTAAGAACATCTCGTTAGCAACCATATTTAAATAGTAAGCATTATACTGTGTGTTATATGCTAAAATATCCAAAAGGCTTGATAATGCCGAACCTTCATAATTATAATCTTTAAGTGTATCTTGAGATTGTAAAAATGTCTTGAGGTTGGTTTTAATATTATTAAAATCCAAATCCGTGATTTGAATATTACTGTTAGCGCCGGCCATCTTATCTGTTTCTCTCTAAAAGAAGTGTTACTGTCGTTGGTAATGTGGCATTTTCTATAAAGAAACTTAGGTAAACATCATACGCATTTCTATCTGCGTTGACTGTCACATTAATTTTATCCAACCGAGCTCTTGGTTCGAAGTTCTGTATTGTTGTTTTAATCTCATTCTCCAGCAGGGAGGAAGTAATAGGAGAAATAGGTTCAAACAATAAAGCATCTAGGTTAGCACCTAGCTGAGGATTAAATGGTCGCTCAAAGTGCTTTGTTAATAATAGGTTACGAATTGACCTAATAACCGCTTGAGCATCATAGCTGAGAGCGACATCCTTGAGACCAGGTCTCTTGGTGAAGGTAAAGTCAATGTCTGAATATATTTTTTGATTGAGTGCCATTCTCTATTTATTACGCTTTAGGAGTAAATTGCGTTGCGGAACTCTTGGTTATTGTCCGGATAATTTAGGGGCTGGAACGCAAAAATACGATTTTCCATTTAATTGGACGCTAGCTTACTTACTAAACTTGGGGTACCAATAACATTATCAACCAAGTACGTCATGGTACCACCCATATTGTTGAATTGCTGTAGGAAGTTCATATCTTGTGATACCTGAGTAGAGTTTTGATAAAATGTCCAATCTTGCAGTCTTTGGTTGTGCAATACACCCGTTGTAGATGAGATGTAATTTTGAATGATGACAATTTCAGAATTAGGTAAGTTGGAACTATAAGATGTATTTCCTGTATCAGGATCAGTATTCATTGTAATACTATTAGCATATTCGTTAGCATAATAGGTCAATTTGATAGTGTTAGCAGTCAGGATATCACCAATAAACAAGCTTGTAAAGCTTCCTAAAATAGGTGAAGTATCTGTAACGCCATCAGTTTTAGCCAAAGTCATCATGTTCAGTTGTCCCATGGATGACGCAGACCCTAATGATGGAATGCCTGGACTAGTTGAAATGGTTAATCCTGAGATGTTGTCCGTATGAGATTTAAAGCTATTTAATTCAATGGTTAAGTTTCCGGCTAGCGCAACTGTGGTGAAATCATTAGCCGTGTTTGCAGCATAATATAGTGTATTTGCACTAATCAACATACTAGCCACATTGCCAGCAGTAGGATTTTGAAAATAATTACTTCTTACCGCAGGCCCAGCAGCCAAATCAGTCTTTTGCCAAGCTTTTAATGGCGTGGTGTTAGCAATCAGATTTAATGTGTTTGCAGCACTACTAGACAAGGTTTTAGCATCACCAAAACGATTAGTATCAAAATTTAAACCTAGACGAGAATAGACTGACATAATATATCCTTATGGTATCATTTGTTCAATAGGATTAGAAGTAGGAAATCCTTTGTTTCCAATATGCTGGTGCGAATCGTATATTGTTCTAATCAATGGTGCACCGCCTTCTGGATCCATCAAAATAGCTCCATAAGTCATAACGGAACCAATTACAATAGGAGCATTGACCATAACTGTAGCTTCTACAACACCAGGTACCGTGGGGCCAGGAATACCGACATTGACACCACCCAAAGTGGAGATGCCAGCAACAGGATTTACGGAGCCTGGAATTCCAGCATGAATGCCGGTGCCTGCGGTAACAGAACCTTCTGAATGCAATGAATCAGCAAGAACTTCACCATGAACAGTCAGGTCTGTATTTAAAACTAATCTATCACCAGCTTGAAGATATACACCACCAGTTGAACTAGGAGCATTTAGATTTAAGTCACCGCCTGTGCTAACTGTATAATCACCTTTAACAAGAAGTGAGTAATTTTTCTCTACAACTTCTTTTAAGTTACCTTGGTAATTTACTGTAACATCTTTATGAAATGTAACTGCTGCGGTACCTTCAATGCTGATATTGCAAGCACCTTTAATAATTACATTATCATCTTTGGCAACAATACGATATCCATTACCAACAATACGATGAACTTCTGTACCATCAGGCTGCCATTCAACAAATGTACCGGCACGATGTTGTGTACGGATTCTTTCAGCACCAGGAGTATCATCAAATTCTTGAAAATGACCAGACTCGGTTTGAGTTACATTATTATAAGGATACTTTGCGTTATACGCTGAAGGTGGTTCATTAATATCTGCCATTATTATGCCTTAGAATAATTACCTGATGCTGGTGCAAAACCTGCTGCAGCAAATACTTGTTGTGTGGCCGCAGCTTGCGCTTGTGTATTGGATGTTGGTGTTGTATTTAATGTGGTCAAGGACGTGGCAGCCGCTGCAGCGGTAGTAGCAACCGATGCGACAGCTGTGGTGAATTGACCAATTGAAGATTGTACATCTTTAATTCCGTTTTGTAATTCACTTATAGTTGAATCACCAGGAGTATTCGTATCGGTTAAAGCGGATTGGAATCCAGCAACCAATTGCTTTTTCAATGTAGCCACACAATCAGCAAAAAATGAGAGCAACTGAGCAGGCAAAGATAAAATATATGCCAAAAGTTCTTTTACTGCATTAACATAAGTGATAAAATCATTAATATAATTAGCAATATCTTTAATAAACTTTGTTTTATCTTTAATATATTGTGCTATCTTTTTTAATTGAGAAGATATGCCAGCTGAAGAAGGATTAACACCAAAATATTCCATAATAGCTTTAATTGCATCACGAATTTCTTGAACAATTTTACCTGCAAAAGCTCCCACTTGACCAATAGCTATACCAACATAACTACTGCTATCGCAAGCATGAGATACCGTTTCATTTGATTTCTTTATTCCTGTTGCTGCAGCCGTTGCGTTACCAGAAGCATTAATAGGCACATTTGATGGCGAATTAGGAGCAGGATTCTCAGCTGTGTATATTGAGGTTACATTGTTTGCAACTCCACCAACTTTAGGTAAAGAAGTTTGTGTGGAACTTGTTTGTGTATTTAATGCATTGCTTAAATTAGTAATCTGTATAGTATCTAAAGGCATATTAATTCTCCATCAAGGATTTAGACCAGACAAAACACCCATCATTACTGGGGCTTGGCCAGAAGCTACATCCATAAAAAATCCAACGACCCAATCTCCTAATCTTGGTGCTGAGAATGACCTAGAATTATTAATTGGTAACATAGGTACCGCCCAAGGCAAATCAGCTGTAGGCAATTCAGATGTGTTATCGGTGTGCCAGCCAAAGATTCTCAATTTGCACCTACCTAACCCCAATGGGTCTGCTCGTTCTTCTACCACTCCCACGAACCAAACAAAGCCATCTTTACCAATAAAGTTTTCCATTATTCTTTCGCCGCTTGTAATCGCTCAGTAGCATTATTATTGGTGCCTGCGTAAGTAGTATCGCTACTGTCTTTTGCTATTTCTAATATTGTAATATACGAACCTGAATCATTCATAATATGTCTTACTGCTGACACCAAGTATTTACCAGAGTAAAACTTATCAGCATCTCTGGTGGTACTAGTAGGCTTGGTAGATAATAAACTAAAATTGATAATTGCACCAGCAGTAACGCCTGGATCACCAGGTATCATCAACTTTAAAACCGTATAGTTTGCTAATCCAAGTTGTGCAATTCTATTAGGAATATAAGTCTCTAAGTATATATCTTTGGCCACGGAGCCCGGAGCCTGTTTGATATATGGTGACTGCGCTTGATTTGAATTGCCGATTGCCACTTTTGTAACCGCACCATAGTTCTGATTGGGTGTTGTACCTAAACGATTAGGTGAAGCATTTAAAACACCATTTCCATTTAATGATGCTGATTCTTTTTGATATTTACTATAATCAAAATTGGTGACTGATGATTTTCTAGTGACTGGATCCAATGAGATTAATTGATTGGCAAAGGTACCAGAGTTAGTATCGTTGAGCACATCATAAGTCTTGACAAATTCATAATCTAAAACTGTTGTCACTTTATCTTGTATTTGCTCCAGCTCTTTAGACAAGTTCTTCTGCTGATACTTGTATGTAGCGTAAACAGGATCTTTGTAGATTGACTGAAGTGACCTGAAATTGTAGCCATAACGATTCTCATAGAATAACATATCCGAACCTTTTCCTCCGGTAGCCGGACGAGCATAAGTGGATATCCAACTAATGGTCTCTAATGGCTTAAATCTTGGAACGAGAAAGTCATATACGCCAGTAGTCTCCTCAATCTTATTAATTTTTGAAGGCTTGGTTTTCAATGTATCAGTTAGTATGCTAGTAACAATGCTAGATATCTTTTGTCCCAAATAAGACTTGCTTATCTTGAGTTGCTCCGATAGATACAATTCTTCGGAACAAAAATAGAGAGTGTAGAACTCATCATTCAAATTGCCAGTAGGCATGCGTTTACCAATCTTGTACACATGGAATATCTGGTCATCGGTATTGGGAGCGTCCTTAATTTTTCCAAAATTGATTTCCATGTATTCATTACCGGACAGCTGGAACAATTCAATGAAACCTTGCGAATCTCTTAGCGTTACAGAGCCAGACACACAGAAGCTATAGATGTCTTCGTAATAAGACATTTCAACCATCAACTTCTTCATCTCAAAGCGCTGGCCACTAGAATTAATAAAGTCTAGTTTTTGTAATGAAAAATCTTGCGGGTAAAAAATGCCAGCAGGAGCTGGCACGGAATCAAAAATATTAGAAATTGTATCCATGGTTTAAGACTTCATCAATGATTTAAATTCTTTTTCTATTTCGCCTACAAAGGTATTATTTAAAATTCGTATTGTTCGGTTGGCTTCATTTAAACCTAATTCATAATCATAGATGCTTACCGCACTTTTACTTATAATCACGGTGGCTTGGCCAGTTGGCAA
>Ga0007819_1000736_pt1 | contig 10688 bp, 9 predicted proteins | sample CryBogCBE07Jul09_FD_71203 | JGI IMG/M metagenome (GOLD analysis project Ga0007819, IMG submission 71203) | Freshwater microbial communities from Crystal Bog, Wisconsin, USA - CBE07Jul09 | ecosystem: Environmental > Aquatic > Freshwater > Lake | place: Crystal Bog, Wisconsin, USA | collected... | reverse complement strand
GACCGATCGAAATGGAAACAAACAAACTACTACCACAAATCCGGACGGTTCGACCTCGACCCAAACGACCGATAAAAATGGGAAAACAACTTCAGATTCTCGCGATATTGCTAAACACATTCTGACCGATCCACAGACTTATGAAACTCTGGCGGCCGGCCTTGTGTATGCGCTCCTTCTCGAAGCGGCTAAAAACGTAGAAAAAGAGGGTCTCGAGAAAGGACTGTCCAAGACGGCAGAAGACCTAGCCAAGGGCGCAAGAAGTGCGGGAAAATTAGCTGTTAAAGGCGCCGAACAAATTGGAGAATTGGCCGCACGTCTTGTAGGAAGAATTTCACGAGTCGTAATGAGAGGCTGCAGAACATTATCAGAATTTGCTGTTAAATCTCTAACAAATATTGGAATAAAGACAGCTGAAAAGACGGCAGAAAATGTAGCTGAAAGAGTCGGTGAAAAAGCAGCTGAAAGAACCGGTGAAAAAGCAGCTGAAATAGCCGGTGAAAAAGTAGCGACTAAATTGGCAACTCAGGCCACAGTTTCACTGGCAGCTGGACCCGAGGGGGCTCCATTTGTAGAAGCGGCCGAAATTGTGTTCCAGATGTTTACAGGAGTTATGGATGAACTTAATTTAGGAGGTTTCAAGGATGCGACGAATATGAAATCCCTCAATTCGATGAGAGACACTGTAAATGAACAGATCCTAAAAGGATTTGAAAAGGCAAACGTTCCTCTACCCGTCAATTATGGCCCCGAAGATGCAGCTCCGGATATTAAAGTCGTTATGGCCGACATAGGACACGGAGTAAAGGCTCTTGCTCTGCAAAAGATTGCTGATGTCCAAGCCGGGTGGAAAAATGGTTCCCTTCCCAAGCTTCCGGCCGGATCAACTCCGGATGATTATGTAAATTATTTCAACGCCCATATTGATTATGAGGCATTGTGGAACCAATCCGAAGCTGCATGGTGTACGGCCCATGATGGAACTATGAAAAAGCATCCAAAAACAGGAAATTTGGTATGTACATATACGACCACCTCAAAGTGTACAGCTCCATGGCCTACACCAAAGAATGGACAATACTATGAATTGGATCGTAAACTTGGTATGTGTGTTATTCGAGCGAGCGAAATGCGAACCCAGTGTGAAGGTATGGGTTATGGAATAACATACAACATGGATACGGGTTCTTGTAACCTGACCCAGGCGTACTGTGGACGGTACGGTGCCGATAATGGGCTCAGAAATGGAGATTGTTCTTTCAGTAAATCTGAACAGATCGCCGAAACCCTTTTTGGAACTGCTTTTGTTAGGGGAATAGTTAATGTTTTTGGCATGAACAACTACGCACCTTGCCCACCCGGATCAACCGAACCCGTGGAGTTGGCAGTAGCTTTTCGCGCGGAGGGGGGTTCGTTATGGGCCAAATACTTGTGCCGTTCGGATAAATGCCCTGATGGTCAGCAAAAGATTTCGGGCCTTTGTTATGATATATGTAAAAAAGCCACGGATGCCGAAAAAGCTCAGGGCTATTCAGATTATAACGACAAATCAGATGCCCTCGGATCGACCGTACAAGGTATGTGCTATAGATGTCCACCGGGATACCGCAAAACGACGGCCGGCTTGTGCCAGGCTCCGGACCCAGTTACCGACTTTACCGGGGCCGATTCTAAATGCCCCGATGGGTGGTCTGAAACGACCGCCGGCATGTGTTCAAAACAATGCGACACGTTTGATGGAACGAGACGGTACAAAAACTATTTGGGTATTTGTTATCATCCAGATGTAGATACTAAATTACTTGTAAAGGTTCCAAAGCTCGGAAAGTGTGATCATGGAGGAAAAGACATAGGTCTCATTTGCTCCGTTCCAGTCAAGTGCCATACGGACGGATGTCCGGGCAAATGGGGCGCCAAGTGTTGCAAGGTGTGCAAGCCCCCAAAGACGACGTGTTCGGGTGATCACTCCTATCCCAAAAAGCAAATTTGCCCAAAAGGATATAAACTCGTCGCCGGAATGTGCTATGCTATTTCGCACCCAGGGATTCAGCCAAGTAGATCTAAAATTGAAATTGGAGTTTGTGGAACGGCCGATGATAAGAACGCGGATGGGTCCTGGAAACCCGGTACGCGCACTGATAAGCAGGCGGGCAGATGTTATAAGCGTTGCGATGACCCGTCTTGGGGCGGCTCGAAATATCTCAAGAGAACTCTGGGCGGTATATGTATGTCTCCAAAACCGACAGTCATTGCAGACCAGTATTCCAGACCTCCCAAGGGGACGAGTTACAGGGTTTTCCCAAGAAAACGTACCGCTCCGTTCGCAACAACGTCCGATCAAGACTTTAAGAACAGTGATTTGGGTCGGCACGTTCAGGATGGAATAAACTCTATTCGGGATGGAAATATCGAAGGTCTGGGCGTCGCAATGGCCGGAATGGCATTAGTTACCAATACTATAGTCGTGGCGACCGGAACAAGTAGTCTGGCCAATATGGCCATTGACTCGGCTGGAAAAGCCGCGGGCGTTAGCACTGGAGCGCCGAGATCACTTGGAACTGGTGGGGAGTAGTTTCATTATGAGGAATATTATAATGCAAATTATAACACATGCACATACTGCGGTCAACACAGTTCCCATTCCCTGCGAAAGTCCGCCAAGAATGGACCCGAGACCCCCTCCGAGATCTCCAAGAATACCCCCAACGGCCTGTGATTCTTTGGCTATATCGCCATTTGCCTGATTCGAAATACTTGTCTGGACGTGAATAACGCCCCCGGCCGTAGTATCCGTCAGGGTACTCGGCACCTGAATCGTAATTTGACTATCACTCAGAGAGTCCGAAATAGTCTGGGCCCCGTCGATGTTGGGCTGCGTTTTCGAATCCTGAATAGATATAGAATCTGCTTTATAAATTTTAAGAGCCGGACTGAACGAAATCTTATAGGTCGTGCTTCCGCCCAAGAGACTCGGAACGGATTCTATTTTAGTTATAGTACGAGGAGTACTGTTGCTTTTGTCGGCCTCTTCTTTTGCATTGAGGTATGTGTAGGCCCCCAGGCCGGCTATGCCAAGAAGAGCCGCTTTCTTTGCGGCATCTGTAATTTGTTCTTTTGTAAATTTTCCGACTCCTTTTGCCATCGCTTTTGATTCGGCTTTGGCAGCATCTTCGGCGGCGGCTTTTCCGGCATCTTCGGCGGCGGCCTTTCCGGCCTGTTTTCCGGCATCCTCGGCGGCTAACTTTCCAGCCTCTTTTCCGGCATCCTCGGCGGCTAACTTTCCAGCCTCTTTTCCGGCGTCCTCGGCGGCTAACTTTCCAGCCTCTTTTCCGATGTCCTCACCGGCCGTCCTTCCTAGATCCTTTCCTAGAAGTTCTCCGCCTTCTCTTCCCAAAACTCCTGCCATTTATATTTAGTTCTAAAATTATTGGGGCCCTGGAGCCACAGACTTTGGAAGGGCCAGTGTGTACTTTAGATAGGCCGAACCCAGGTCCGTAAGAGCTTTGTGTCCCGCGAGAGTTAGTTTACCATCCGGATCCTGGCCGGAGTTTACTTTTTGATCCAAAGTTGTCGAAAATGTCAATGAAGTCTGATCGTATAATTTTTCGGCATCATCAGGTTTCATATTTTTTGGAAAATTTGGGATCGGAAATAAGTTCGCATACTGGTCTGGAAATGGCCAGAACCCAGAACTCGAGACAAAGAACTTTCTGTAAAACAAGACAAAAAGAACTATACCTAAAATGATCAGAGCAATGTCCTTTTTTTCCATATACAATTACTTAGGGAAAAAAATGACATATTTTACATGAAAATTAGAGGAACTATCCAGGTCCCGTTTTATGATCATGGGGGCCGAAAGTATATAGAGGTCCTGTCTGACAAGACTCAATTTAGGATCAAAATTCCTTTCCGGTATGGGAGAGTCATGGCTGAAATTGATGGGATAGTTCCAATTCAGGATCTAAATTCAGGGCAGACCGTGGAGGTCCAAGTTGAAAAGCGTCATGGGGAACACCTGGTCCTACTTTCTCTCAAAACCATTGAATGTTAGCAGCAGAGTGACAAATAGTACGGCCCATTTCCATGCCTGGAGCCCATACATGGGAGTTCCGCAGACTGAACCCTCGGCACAATATCCAGAGGTCGCTGGGGCTGGCGCGGGTGCTGGGGGTTTTGTCGAATACGGCAAAGTTTGTTCGTGGGCTTGGAGCTGGAGGGCTCCCTTGATGCATGCGGGCGTCTGGACCGCATCACCTTTGAACTTTTTGAGACAGAAATCCCTAATATCACTGTCAGACATTACGGTGTAGTCTACCATTAATTTACACTTAGAAAAATTTAACGTAAAATAGGAAATGGGAACTCTTTCACGGTACGGACTTATCGTTGATTCAAATTCCGAAATAAAAAAAGAACTAACAGTTCGACCAATAGAAAATGCGATCGGTATTCAATCACCCTCATTCAAAGTATGGAGGGGTGTGTCCGGGCAACAATCGATCATTTGTCCAAGGTACTTTGGCCTTGAGCGCTTCGGTTCCCCCACCAAAGATACCCGTAAAGTTCCTGTTGATGCTCGGAACATTAATTTTGTCGGAAAATTGCGAAAGGAGACCAACCAGCTCGAAGCTTTTGATGCGGGACTTTGCGCCTTTGAAGAAAAAGGGGGCGGGGTTCTTTCATTGCCTCCCGGATTCGGAAAGACCTGTTCCGCACTGGCCTTTGCGGGACACCTGAAACTCAGGACTATGATTGTGGTCCACAAAGAGTTTTTGGCGAACCAGTGGAGGGACCGAATCAACGATTTTTGCCCGGGCGCAACTGTAGGTCGGGTCCAGGGTGATGTATTTGATATCGAAAAGGACTTTGTTATAGCTATGATACAGACTATGTGTCAGAGGGAGTTTCCCAAGGATGCCTTTGACTCATTCGGTTTCTTGATCGTCGATGAGGCGCACCATATTGGGGCTCCGGCCTTCTCTCAATTCATGTTCAAAATTTGTCCTCGATACACTCTGGGACTGACTGCGACGCCCGAACGGAAAGATGGGCTGACGCGGCTTTTGTACTGGTTCCTCGGACCCGAGTTCTTCCGGGTCGAACGGACCAACCAAAAAACGACCAAAGTTAAGATTATTAATTATACGGACGAAGCGTTCAGTCAGGCACCACCCGTATCGAGGTTTGGAAAAATTAACATGGCCGAGATGGTCTCCATCCTGACTCTCTTGGTCAGAAGAAACGAGATCATCCTGGATACCATTGACGTCGCACTCCGTGATAATAGAAGAATACTTGTGCTGACGGACCGAAGAGAACATTGCTTTTACTTACATGAAAGACTTGGTTCTAAGTCGGGATTGTACATCGGAGGCATGAAAGAACCGGACCTCTTCATTTCATCCCAAAAATCAGTCGTCCTGGCGACATTTCAGTTGGCTCAGGAGGGCCTTGATATCCCAGTGCTGGATACCGTTATTTTGGCTACGCCCAGATCCGATATCAAGCAGTCCATAGGCCGAATAATGCGAGAGACTCCCGGAAAGGTTAATTTTCCTCTAATATTTGACATAGTCGATAACTGGTCGGTGTTCCACTCGATGTTCAGGAAGCGCCAAAAGGTGTATGTCGAATGTGGGTTCGAGACCAATGGACCGGAGGAAAAGTCGGAAGTGTTCGGTAAAGGTCGATGTTTGATGTAGGCTTTTTTTTTCTCGTAAAATACTAAATGTCTGGTGGCGTTGTTCAACTTGTCGCCACTGGTTCTCAGGATGAGTGGTTGACGGGGAAGCCCGAAGTTTCTTTTTATCGTTCAAATTACAAGCGTCACACGCACTATTCAAGTTCGGTCGAGCGTCAGATTATTCAGGGAACTCCAGTAGCGGGCGGTATTTCCACTATCCGTTTTGAGAAGAAGGGCGATCTTCTGAGCTACGTGTACTTTATCGGAAAGGATTCGACCGGTTCACTCGTTCCGGGTATAGATTGGTCCAAGGTTATTGACAAGCTCGAGCTCTTGGTCGGCGGTCAGGTTATAGATACTCAGGACATAGTCTGGATGACTCAGGTCGAGCCCGTTCCCGGGGCCCAGAACTACTCGACCCGATACCTCAACACCAATCCGACCGGTCTTACGAATGTTCTTAATGGGTTTTTGCCCCTAAAATTCTTCTTTTGCAAGGACTGGTCCGTGTCTGTTCCACTGGTCGGTCTTCAGTTCCATGATGTCGAGATTCGCATAACCTGGAGCAATAACCTGAATTATCGCGTGAGCTATGAGTTGTATTCGGTTGCGGCGAGTTCGACTGCGACCGTTCCTTCATTCACGCCGAGCGGTGTCGCGACGACGGCTACCGCTGCGACGCCGTTCACTTCGTCAGCCGCTGCGGCTCAGACTGTAAATATTACCGCGACTCTTGGTGGTGCGTTAACAGCGGCAACTGGGTTTTCTGGTGGATCTTACACAGCAGCTACCCTTCCTACAGTTACTGCCGCGGGCGGAGTAGCAGCCGGCACTTTAACAGCATCTTTTGGGACGTTGGCTTTAACACTTGGAGGAACACCTGGAACTGGTAATTTCTCCAAGGTATACGGATCCGGGTGGACCGGCCCTCCTACATTGACACTCGGAGGATCTGGAGCCGCAACTGCAACCATGGGAATTGCCGCATTCACATACAATTCTGGATCCCCTGCTACAGGATTTCCGGTCTCACAATCTGCACTTTCTGTTACGTTTACGGGTCCCAGCCTGGCGACTGGAGGCGCATATGCTACAGGAACTGCGGTAACGGATAGCTCAGGTAATATAACTTCAGTAACTTTATCAACTCCCGGTTCAGGATATACCACAACTAGTGGATTGACACTAACTGCGGGCGCAGTTACGAGTGGAACTTTTTCGTCCGCCTCTTTGGGAATTATCAGTACTGCAGTAACAACACAGGGTTCAGGAGTTACCTCCGTCTCGGGTCTCACTATACCAGCGACTCCTGGGTCTGGTTCGGGTGCCACACTAACCCCGGTACTAACTGTAGTTTCAATATCCGCATCAGGAGGTACGGGATATTTAAATGGAGCAGCCCTGTCATTTTCCGGAGGAACAACTTCAAATCCAGCTTCGGGTGGTGTCGTAACCGTAACAACTGCTTCAAGGTCGCAGCCGGCCGGAACATTCACATATTCGGGTGCAAATTTCCAGATGGTCCCGGGTGCCGTCTTTACTCCATCCAATCTTGCAGCAAGTATATATGTTGTTTCGGTGTCGCCAACAAGTTCGACTTCTGGAACTTTTACAGGATATTTATCCACTACTGGTTCTGTTGGCGTTTTAACTGTATCTGGAACACAGACCCTAGCCGGATATCGGTCGGCGGGAGGAAATATAAGTATTACAAACTCAATCGATTTCACTACGGGAGGTCCTTCTTACACATCACAAGCCATTACATACAGCTCGGGAACCCCTCCACTTGTGAATACAGTATTGAGTAGTTTTGGCAACTCGGCATCACCTGGAACCAATGCAACTGCATATATTTCAGCGGTCTCAATAACTAGCGACACTGGCGCATCAGTTACGATAACTGTCATTGGTTCAAACACAGGGTCGGCCGCGCCTACTGGCGCTCCATTCACGGCGACTGCTACGGCCGGGTATCCCATACTCAATATGGTTATAGCCGCTCCGACATCGGGAACTATAACGTCTGGCATGTCTGTTCTCGGGTTTGCAGCCGTAGCCAACCAGAACGCATTTTTGCCAACGGTGGCTAATGTTTATTCTTCGACTCTTGTCTCGGTCGCAACAAATCAATTCCAGGTCGCGTCCGCAGGCGCCGCCCCTGTTCTCAAGGCGATAGGAACTATGGATACACAGTACCAAAACACAAGTCTTTGGTTTGTTCCCACAAATTACTATGCTGGCTCGGTTTCAGCGGCGCCAACAACTGCTACAACCGGCGGAACCGCAACTTCGCTCTCAGTACAATATACAACCGTAAATGGTGCGGCCGCAACATCTTGGCCAACACTCGGTGCTACTGTATTTTTCATAAATCCAGGTGCGACCATTACAAATTGTTATGTCCAAACAGGAACCAGTTCGGCCTCTTTTGGTATATCATATACAGCAGCCACGGGAGGAACTACTGCAATTGCACAGTACTCTCAGTTCTTTGTCGTTCCACAAGTCGCGGCTCGGGCCCAGTTGGCGACTTCCCAGCCCGAGACTACAAACTCGGGTGTCGCGACTTTGAGTCTAACGGCTCTCACTGGGACCACGCCAATTGCGGTCGGTCAGCAAGTTATAGGAACTGCGTACACGGGCCCGGTATCTGTTGTTCAGGTTATTTCGCAGGGGGCTTTTAGTTCCAGTTCTTCAACAGTTACAGCGGCCATAGAGGTGTCTTTCCCGGTCCAGACGGTCGCGCCAAGTACCGCAACGGGAACAGGAACTCTCCTTCAGTTTATTGATCCGACCACGACTCTCGGTACAGGAGTAACGGCCGCAACGACGGGCTTTAATGGAACGTACCAGCAGCTCCAGTACGAGGCCTGGTGTAATTTCATATACCTGGACCAGACCGAGCGCGACTATTTCGCCAAGACTCCCCAGGACATGCTTATAACGCAGGTCCAGCGCATTTCTATTCAGTCAGCATCTTACCAGGAGATCGCCATCGCCCAGCCGGTTAAGTATATCGCGTTCCTTTCGAACAATTATGCGACGGCCTACCAGCAGTCTCAGACGGCGAGTTATCCGGCCCCGACCTCTTACTATTTGAAGACCCAGATTAACGGCGTGGATGTCGGCGACTCGCGCTCTATGCTTCAGTGGCAGGATGTGACGCAGTATTACCATACCCCGTATGGCTACAACAATATGGGCTACGTGGCCCCGGTCGCTATAATACCCTATTGCTTGGATACCTCCAAGCTCCAGCCGACCGGAACCCTCAACTTTTCCCGACTGGACAACTACCGAGTGGTCGCCCCAACGGGGTCGAACCTCTTGCTGTTGTCCGGAGGGGCGAGCTACTTTTATGCCGTAAATTACAATATTCTGCGAATCCAGAATGGTCTGGGTGGACTCCTTTACGCCAACTAAATTCTGGACTAAAATTAAATGACTGTTAGCACTCCCGGCCCTATAACGGCCAGTTTCTTTAACCAGCAGGTCGCCATATACGATAAGAGCATAGCTCAGCTCTTGAGCGTTTCGGACGCTAAGCCGTGTCTATCAAAGTGATACGCTCGTTGACGTATTTTGGCAAAACGCTCCTTATATATTTGAATAGCGGTCCTGTAGACCCGTAAATTTGGACCTCTTTTATAAACAAATTTTGATTTGCGGCCGTATATGAATACTTGAACCAAGAAATAAGGTTCAACTCGAGAATATCACAATCTCGGATATCTAGTTTAATTATCAAAATTCGTCCTTCATTTGCTTGAATGTCTCGAATCTCTTGGGTCGCCTCGAGAGTCTCTCGGGCCATTTCGAGCGCCTCTTCGGCAGTTGCTGGCTGGGCGTCAAGATAGTCTTTACCGGAAATCTTGACGTACAGATGTTCTGAATCACTTTTAAGCCGATACCAGCTAACAAAAGAGCCGTACCGACCCATTATATACTTGTCATTAAGATTTCATTGCGTCCGATAGCGCGATCGCAAAGACCCCAATGACAAAAAACATAACAATATAATTACATTCGGTCGAGTCCATTTGTGGAAGTGGAGGCGGTTTCAGTCTGAGTTGGAGAGGGTCATAGTACAACGGTTTTTCCTCATAATAGTCTATCGGGGCATATGATATGCCCATCCTGGTATAACTCTAGATTTTTTTAGATATTCACCTCCTTCTTCTTGGCCTTGGGGCCCCGTTTCTTCTTTTCAATGCTGACCTCCCGAGTATCACCATCGCCAAGGTCGACGCTAACGATGTCCGACACGTCATCATCGACTGGTGCCCGGGCCCGAGTCATCTGGGGCGGTGGAGGGCCCATCATTCCCATCAGAGAACCAAAGTCCATGCCCGGGCCGCGCATATCGCGCTTCAGGCCCTGTGGGGGTGGCTGCCCGGACCCCTCCGGGCCCTGCTGCTGAGAGCGGTTCACCGCATCTACCATGTTTCGCATCAAATCTGGGTTCTGCTTCATTACTTGGGTCACATTCGGAACGGCCGCCTTGAACATACTGTTGGTTAGGTGGAACATCATAGCCGAACCGCCAACCATCATAATCAACTTAACCTCTGGAGCGATGCTAATCTTCGTCTTGTATTTATTGTAGAGCTCCTCGAATACGCCATCATAATCTTCTACATTTTCCATACAGTTCTGAGACCAGCCATTCAGCTCGAGATCGAACGGATCGAACTTGTCGTTTAGGAACTCGAGGCCGGTCACACAGGCAATGAGCATTCGGCGCTGGAACTTGATAGAACGATCGACCTCGATGCTGTAGGTCATTCGCTTGTACTCGGTTCGAATCTCTTCGACATCCGAGTAGATCGTGAGACGGGCGCTTGTCGCAATACCCTTCTTTGAGAGACGCGTAATTTTATTCAGCAAGTCAGCCTTTTCATCCTCGATAGTCTTGTAGCCATCGGATGGAACGGCCCCGCCGCCACCTCCGCCCTGCTGCTGAGGATCCTCCTCGTACTCCTCAGGACCATCGCCATCA
>Ga0007819_1000726_pt1 | contig 10770 bp, 12 predicted proteins | sample CryBogCBE07Jul09_FD_71203 | JGI IMG/M metagenome (GOLD analysis project Ga0007819, IMG submission 71203) | Freshwater microbial communities from Crystal Bog, Wisconsin, USA - CBE07Jul09 | ecosystem: Environmental > Aquatic > Freshwater > Lake | place: Crystal Bog, Wisconsin, USA | collected... | reverse complement strand
TACCCTGATAGATTCTGGATACCACATATCGCCGTCCATGCCTTTGCAGGCGGCTGGTAAATCCACATCAAATATCACGGTTCTCCCACTCTGAGAGTTTGCCTTCTAGCCATGCACCGGTAAGTGCCGCGAGTATGGCAATCAGTATGACAATCATGCGATGAAGCTCTTGACGATAGCGATTGCAGACTCTAGGCCAGGTGCGATGTTATCGCCTGCTTGTGATAGTCGAATCTCTAGTGCATGAATAGCCTCGCCAAGAATCTCGCGGCTGGCATCGGAATAGCCTTTTTCGTATGACTCTGCAACGGCATTGTGTAAACCGTTGATCATGTTATCTAACCGTTCTTTGGTATTCATCTAGCGTCACCTTTCGTGATGTCTGTTCTGTCAGGGTAAGAATATCCTGCTAGGCGCAGGGTAACGAGCTGGTCGGTAGTATGTCAAGTACCTAGAAAGGCAACTACCCCGCGCCGCGTGGCGCAGGGTAACTGTCTGTTCTGTCGGGGCTACTTATCGGCGCAATTACACTCCTCGCTGATTGGGTAAAGACAATCCCCGCAGACCGGTGCGAGGCGGGCATTCTGGCACGGCTGGCATATCTCGCCAGAAGCTAAGCCGATGCCGCAATCTATGCACCGGCGGATCATGATTGCACCGTGTCTAAATTGGTGTCGTAGGATATGCCGCAATTAGGGCATGATATTTCCGCCATGCTTCCGGCGCCGTAGGGCTTAATCGTGACGGTTGCGGCGGCGCTACAGTCTAGGCAAGGTTCGATAATCTGGCTCATAGCTTATTCCTCTCCACATTCGCACACGTGCCCGCACGTGTAGCAGACATAAGCGCCGCTAAAGTGTGCGCGGTAGCCATATCGTCCTAGCGAATCTATTAGACGCTCACCAGATAGATCATAGGACAGCGCTTCCGCGTTACCCGCGCACGTAAGATAGCTACCGTCTGGCAGCTCGATATGCTTAAAAAATTGCGCCATAGTTATTTCTTTAGACATGGCTTATTCTCCCGCTTCTGCTTCTACGAGAGACACGGCATAAGAATAGGCTTCTAAGCCATAATTGGCTACTACTTTAAGCGCGTCTGCCAAATAGTCTAATTCCATATAGCCTAGGACGTTATTAAAGTCTCCACCAAATAACGCCATGCCTAGCTGCTCGTGAGAATAGCCGATTAGATCAAGAAATATCGCGTAAGGATTATTTCCCGCTTCATAGTTTAGGCTCCATTCATAGAGTGCCGATATATCGGCGAATCTATCTGGCGCCGATTCGATAAGCTGCTCAACCTTGTTTAACGTATCTTGTGACATGGTATTACCCTTCCCGATAATATCGCCGCGCCGTGCGGCAATCCTGCCTAGTTGCAGGCTACACGCCATAGGTTAGCCCTATGGCGCATAGCACGCCACTACGCTACTACTTATTTCGCATAGGCATAAGCAGCGCGCGCCACGTAATCAAATCGTGAGCCATGCGGATCTGGATAGCCTTACCTTCTGCCGTGAATCCGATAGCTACAGGCTGCTTGAAATCGTGCGGAATCTTAGCGAGCGACGCGAGCAGCGTAAGATTAAGCGAGACGCTAGGCAGCGGGGAGAAGGTATCGCTTATCATAGGGGCATAATCTGGCAGGCTGTAATCTAGCGAATGAGCTAGGACAGAATCGCCGTTTACCGTAACGGTAAGGCTATAGCCTTCCTTTTCTACTGTAGCCGCGTTGCCGGTAATTTTGATATATGGCTTCAGCACGGTAAGAATGCGCTTCACGTCTTGCAAGGTTAAGCAGCTCGCGGACAGTGTGCCGGCGTCCAATTCTGCTACACCTTCCACCAGGCGGTAACGATCCGTCGCCGCTGCCGTGAGCTTGTTACCTTCTGCCACTAGGTACACGGCGCCTAGTCGTGTTTGTGCGTCCTTAGCACTATCGGCGGCAATAGCCGCGCCGGTAAGTAAGTCATAAAGTACGGCGGCGGATAGGGTTACCTTCTCATTAGTAAGTGTTGCTGTAGTCATTCTTTCATGTCCTTTCGATTGACGAATGAAGGCTAGCGCCTTCTCATAATCCACGGCGTGAGCCGTGAACTATGAGCTGGATCTAGTTACCGAATGGATTAGTTGTCCATGCGATGCCGGTATCGGTAAACCATAGGTGCGTGACTACCATCCAAACGGCGTAAAAGATAGCCGTCCAGAATCCGGCGCGTGCGATGAATTGGACGTGATAATAGACAGGCGCATGCTTCCGCTTCATATTAGCGTCCCGCCCTATCTAACTGGCAACCGTGGCATTCGCACACCATGGCGGCGATATTGCCCGTCCACCGGCGAGAAGCGCGAGCCTTAGCCAGTGAAGGATACTTAAGGATTGGATCCTCGTTATTACTATCCCATTCGCGTGATACCTCACCAAATGGACATATCGTCACAATTTCGTAATAGCGCGCGGCGCCTTCAATATCGTGACGGCTGGAAACGATGACCATGAGCGACAACTCGCCTTGTTTGCCATTCATTCCAGGATTGACGCCGACAGGCTTAAAGTCACCAATTCGGCTTGAGAATATTTTCATGGTGTCGCGGCTAAAGTAGAAACTTTTAGCCCTGCCTGCTATCTGGCTCTCGTGCCAGATCTGACCTGGACGTGTCGGATAGTTGCGGCATCCGTTGCATTCACACGTAAAAGTGAGCTTCTGACCTTGTGCTTCTGCCTTCATGTTATTTTCCTTCCGATGGATAAGCCACCGGCGCCATTCGCGCCGATGGTGTAAGTATTGACCCGAAATTGGGATATGTCAACCTTCACGGCGTGTCAATTTTTCGATGAATTGGTGCCATGTCTCCAGCTCGCTGGCGGTTAGTTCGGCAGGCTTCAGGCCTGCTAGTAGCTTGTCAATGTCCATTCTTTTACCCTTTCCGATCCTGGCACCTTGCCCGAATCCATAAGGTTAGACGCATCCGGCACCGGTTCGGTTGCATGATTCGGCAAGATATTTTCATGGTTAGGGGCAGGCGATTGGCGGATTGGTGCAGGTGGACAGTCCTCCCACACACGCCGCTTAACGCCCCGAAACCGTCCGTTCTGCCCACGAAACGGTTCTATAACGGTGCAATATCGCCCCGAAACGAGCCGCAAAGGCTGGTGTCAACGCGATGTTCTGACGGGTCAGGGTCAGGGTAATAATCGGCAAAGCCGAGCCGTGCCACGCTCAACCCGAGGGTTTTTAACTACGAGTGATATATGTATTAACTATCCACCAAAATATTTTTTCTAAATATTAGATCCATATACCGGTATTTTGTCTCACATATTAAGACGGCGCACAAACTATTTTTTGACCATAAGCAGTATAAAATACTGACTTTAGAGCGTGTGACATAAATCACCCCATCCAAAGCGGGATAAAGCGGTTTTATCCCGCCTTAGTATATATAGGGGATAAAATAAATACGGCTCCGTTAGTTCGGCTTCATCGCAGCCGAGCCTCACAGCGAGGTTGCCGATGAGACGAACAACCGATCAGGGCTTATGGCCCTGCTCGTTAACCCATAGGCAAGACGACAGGCGGCGCCTGGCGGCGCCCCCTAAACAATCCACGACATTGCCCACAGGCAATGCTTCGCAGTAGGATACCTATAAACTTATGCCAAAGGAGAGTTTCACCCAATGGCAATTAAAGACGCATCGAAGTACCGCCTTGTCGAAGGCGCTAGCTTGTCCGCGCCTGAGGCAAAAAAACGCCTCGTTGAGCTAATCAACGACGGCGTTACCGTCGAAGACGCTTGCCGCGCAGTCGGCAAGTCCGTCAAGTCCTATGAGTATTACCGAGCATCCGACCCTCAGTTTAAAGAGGCGATTGATCTGGCGCGAGTTATCAAGCGCCGAAAAGGCGTTATCGCCGACGAGGATGCCAATATCAGCTTTGAGGAATTTCGCCTCAAGTATTTGAACAGCAAGACCTTCGACCATCAACGTAACATTACCTCCCTGCTGGAGGAAGGCGAACCCGCCTGGCTGCATGGCAACATGACCTACGAGCCAAACTTCAAAAATTACGTTTTGGTTAACATGCCACCGGAACATGCTAAGTCCATGACCGTGTCTATCGACTATGTGACATATCGGATTGTTACCAATCCCAATGTCCGAATTAAGCTTGTCTCTAAGACGCAGTCGATGGCAAAGGAATTTCTTTATGCCGTCAAGCAGCGGCTTACCTCTCCCCAATGGGCAGAGCTTCAAAGACGATACGCTCCAGTGGAAGGCTTCAAAGCCACGGCTGAGAAGTGGACGCAAGACGCCATTTACCTTGAGCGCGAGTCGGGTGAAAAAGACCCTACGCTTCAGGCACTCGGCATCGGCGGACAGATTTACGGCGCACGTGCTGACCTAATCATCCTTGACGACTGCGTGACTCTTGCCAACGCTGGCGAGTACGAAAAGCAGATTCGCTGGATTCAACAGGAAGTCTTGACACGTGTTGGTCCAACGGGAAAGATTTTGGTTGTCGGCACTCGCGTAGACCCAATGGATCTATACCGCGAGATGCGTAACCCTGAGCGTTACCCAGATAACAAGTCGCCATGGACGTACCTTGCCATGCCGGCAGTTTTAGAATTTGCCGATGACCCAAAGGATTGGGTTACCCTCTGGCCTAAGTCTGACCGTCCATGGGATGCAGACGATACCCTGCCAGACGAGAACGGTTTGTACCCACGTTGGTCCGGCGAACATCTACGCCGCCGTCGCGGCTTGATTGACCCAAAGACTTGGGCGATGGTTTACCAGCAACAAGATGTTGAGTCAACCGCTATCTTCTCTCCTGAGTGTGTACGCGGTTCTGTCAGCGGCATGCGGGCTATCGGCCCATTGATTCCTGGCGCACCAGGACATCCTGAGAATCTCAGCAGTCAGTACATCGTCGCTGCAATGGATCCTGCCATGTCTGGCGATACTTTTTCGGTCATCATGGCTGGCGATAGAACCACAGGCAAGCGTTACTTGCTAGAGGCATCGCGTATGCCCGCCCCGACACCGCAGGCTATTCGTGACTTGATTCGCTCATGGACAGAGAAATACAGTCCAAAGGTCTGGGTCATTGAGAAGAATGCTTTCCAGCTATTCCTCACCCAAGACGAGCAAATCAACTCGTTCCTTGCCTCACGAGGCATCCGTCTTGTCCAGCACTATACCGGTGGCAATAAGATGGATTTAGAATTTGGCGTCGCCTCTATGGCTCCGCTATTTGGCTCGGTAGATAGTCAAGGCAAGTTCCTCAAGAACAATCTTCTGGAATTGCCACGAGCTGACAACGAACATATCAAAGCCCTGATTGAACAACTTATCACTTGGTCGGCAGGAACAAAGAACAAGCAAGACGGCCCAATGGCTCTCTGGTTTGCTGAAACACAAATGCGTGATTACATCAATCAGGCAGGCGCCTATGGCGGAACATTCGTGAAGAATCCATTTGCTACACCAATGGATTTAGCGCGCCGCAAGGTTGTTAACTTGGAAGAATATGCCCAGCTTCAACAGAAGATGGCTGCTAACGGAGGTTACTTGTGAGTCTTGACATCGACGAGCTAAGCGTAAAGATACGCAAGCTCCGCGACCATTACCATCAACGTGATGCTCGCTGGACAGATCTGCAAGCAATCCGCCAAGGTGACATTCAGCAAGTTTACCCAGGAATGTTCCCAGACGAATTTCCTAAGCCTATGGTGGCTAACTTTATTGACATTGCTGCCCGCGACGTGGCAGAAGTTATTGCTCCACTCCCAGCCTTCAACTGCGACTCTACGGATTCTGTCTCAGACCGTGCGCGCAAGAAGGCCGATAAGCGCACTATGATTGCCGCAGGTTACCGCGATACATGCCGCCTCCAAACGCTGATGTATACAGGCGCAGACCGTTATGTAACCTTCGGCATGCTTCCTTTCATCATTGAGCCTGACTGGGAAAACAAGCGCCCAATGATTCGCATTGACAACCCAATCGCTGCATACCCAGAGTATGACCGATTCGGCAAGTTGTTGTCCTACAGCAAGCGTTACAACAAGACAGTACGCGAGCTATGCAACGAATTCCCGGAGCATGAATCTGTCATTCGCGGACCTTACGAGAACCGCAACTCAGAGCGTATGCTAGAAGTCTTTCGCTATCAAGACAAGGATGAAGTCATCCTGTTTGTTCCTGAGCGTAGCAACCTTGTCCTTGACCGTGCAAAGAACCTTATCGGTGAATTGCCTGTCGTCATCGCTATCCGCCCTGGCATCGACTCCGATGAGAACCAACGCGGACAATTCGATGACATCATGTGGGTACAGGTTGCCAAGGCTCGCTTTGCTACCTTGCAGCTGGAAGCAGCACAAAAGTCTGTACAGGCTCCATTTGCTTTGCCTGCTGACGTTAACGTTCTTGAGATTGGCCCAGACGCAACTATTCGCTCTGCTAATCCAGAGAAGATTCGTCGTGTCGGTCTTGATATTCCTGCCGGTATCTTCCAAGAGGCAGCCACACTAGATCAAGAGCTTCGCATTGGCTCACGCTACCCACAAGGTCGTATGGGTGTGCAGTCTGGTTCTATCGTTACAGGTCGTGGCGTTGAAGCCCTAATGGGTGGATTCGATACACAGGTCAAGACAGCACAGGCAGTCTTCTCAGAAGTATTCCGTCAAGTCATGCGCCTGTGCTTCCTCATGGATGAGAAGCTATTCGGCAATGTTGAGAAGGAAGTGCGCGGCGTTGTATCCGGCGCACCTTACGAGATTACCTACACACCAAGCAAAGATATTTCTGGTGATTACTGGGTAGATGTTTCATACGGCATGATGGCAGGACTTGATCCAAACCGTGCTTTGGTGTTTGGTTTGCAAGCTCGTGGTGATAAACTTATCTCACGCGATTTCCTACGCCGTCAGATGCCATGGGATATGAACGTAACGCAAGAAGAAGAAAAGGTTGAAGTTGAGGAATTGAGAGATTCGCTCATGTCAGCTATGGCTTCTTATGCACAAGCTCTGCCAGCTATGGCAGCGCAGGGTCAAGACCCTACAAAGATTCTTACAGCAATGGCATCGGTCATCAAGGGTCGTCAAGCTGGCGACAATATCGAAGACCTAGTTGTTGAGGCATTTGCCCAACCAGTAGCATCCCCAGAAGTTGCAGCCGCTGGTGAGGCACAAGCCCCAGGACAGGCTCCTTCTGGGGCATCTCCTGCAATGCCACCGCAAGGCGCACCGCAAGGTGGGTCTGCACTACAGAACCTGCTTGCAGGACTTTCATCTTCTGGCCAGCCGCAGTTATCTGCGAATGTAGCCAGACGCTCGCCAGCCTAACGTTACTGACGAGAAAACTCATCCCTATAGGAGATAAACAATGGCAACAACAAAGGCAAACCTCACAACAAAGGTTCCTTCACCAAAGAACCAAGGCGGACATGGTTCGTCACAAGCGACAACACAGAAGACTGCAATTCAGAAGAAGTCTGGACCAGCTAAGCCTGGCGCAGCTAACATCGTCTTCAGCAAGCAACCTTCAGGCACACGCGGCACAGGCACAACTGCCGGAAAGCCAATGAAATAAAAAAATGTCACAAGAGCAGGGCATGCCGCCCACGCGGGTAACCAAATGGGATGTACTTGCCCTGCTCGCTGACACAACCGCAGCAATCTTAATTGACATAGCAAGCGGTTTCGATGTTCTTACGCAAATGCTAGAACATCAAGCAAGTTTCGTGGATCATAAAGAATCGTTCCACGAGTATGCAGCCCGCACCATCGAGACTTTACAAGAGGGAGAATAGTCATGCCACAGGCAGAAAAGCCAGCTATGACATCAGGCCCAGGGGCTTTAAGCCAACGCACCGATGGCGGACCAGCATCAAAGCAAGCAATTCGGTATGTCTCAGGCATGCCGTCTTATGGTGATGGACAGGATTTAGTTAACCTGCAAGCGCAAGCACCTATGGGTGCTACGCCAAACCCAGGCAAGCCATTGTCTCCATCAACCATTGCAGGAGCTGCCGCACAATCAGCTCCAGCACAGCAGTCTCAAGTTACACCTTTGACTGCTCCTACCCAACGCCCTGACGAACCAGTAACAACTGGTGCTGCATCAGGTCCAGGATTCGGTCCTTCTATTCTAGGAATCAACCCTGGCAGTGCAGCCGCAGCAGGTGGACAATCTGCTAAGCAAACCGTTCAGGCATTGGCACAACATCCAGACGCATCCCCAGCATTGAAGCAATTAGCCGCGACGTTAGGCATTTAATTTATGGCAGATAACGCACCAGTTCCTGCCGCTACTCCAACGCCAGCGCCATCACAGGCTGCCAATGTTAATGTTGCGAATAATGCAGTAGGACTACACCCAGAAGTAGCGCAGAAGGCGCCACAGGTTATGGCTGACGCCATTGCCAGTGGTAATCCTGATGTTGTTAATACTGTTGCCGCAACGCAAAGCATTGCTCCATACGCGCAAGCTCTTGCGGATCATCAAAAGAATTACAACTCCCAGAGTGTTTGGGGAACAATTCTTGGCGACGCTAAAGGCATTCTCAATAACGTAGTCCAGACTGTGCAGAAAGTGCCAGGCGTCGGCACGATTATGAATTGGGCTAACAAGCCTTTGCAAGAAATTCAAAAAGACTACAAATTTCTCCACAGCGTTTATACAGACCATAGTGTTTGGCAAGGCGTATTAGCTACGCTCGGCGTAGTTGGTGGCGGAGTTGCCGGTGGATTTCTTGGTGGACCAGCAGGCGCAGCTCTAGGAGCTGACGCGGCATTAGCAGGCGAAAAAGACCTTGCTCGCCTCATGCCTACATTCAAAGATTCAATCGCCAAGTCGAATGACCCAAATTACATGGTGTCTCCTGGGCGAGATGTAGCTAATCTTATTTCTAATGTACCTGGCTTTAGCGCGCTGAAAGATACTCAGCATGGCTTTGGTCAGACCATCTCTGGCGTTACTGACGCCATCTTTGATTTTAACGCAGATCCTTTGGCTAAAGCTGGCACAATCAACAATGCTCTCAAGTCTGGTAAGTATGTCGGCGCAGCGGTTGATGATACTGGCAAGACAATCCTAGATGCCAATGGCGCACCTGCACAGATTCGTGCTACCTTGCCTATTGCTTCACAATCAGGCTCAATTAACAACTTTATTGTTTCCACATCTGGCAAGGCACTTAATAGCTCACAGGTTCTTGACGCTTACGCCAACCCACTTAACACATCTTTCCGTCGTGCAGTAGATACAATCGCAAAGACCGATAACCCTATCGAGATTCAACGACTGTTCCCATCAAGCCAATTTACCACTTATGAAGCAAGCCGCTTGGCTAAGGCTTCTACACCAGAGGAAGTTGTTGGCGAGCTAGGCAAGTCTTTGTATTCATCTGAGCTTGTAGCTCAAGATGCGTTGCCTCGCAATACCCTGATTCTTCCTACTCAAACATTTGCTCGCGCCTTGGTTGACAAGGGGCTTGAGCGTATTCGCCAGCAAGGCACAAGCATTAACGAAGAACGTAACTTGCTGTTGCCAAAAACTGTCAGCGTAGTTGATGAAAACGGTGAAGTTAAACTTAACCCAGACGGCAGTATTCAGAAGCAAACCTTGCAAGGCGGTATTCCTACCGTTCTTGGCAAGCTAGGCTTACTTGACCTTAGTGGCGCTAAAGATGCTGCTATCTCAGCATTGGCTGGCAAGGTTCGTACCTTTACCGGTTACAAGGCTTTGTCTGTCAACCTCAAGACACTTGAGCAGTCTGGCAAAAACTTTACTTGGTCTGACCCTGGCCTTGGTCCACAGCTTTACAACATGGCTCGCTATTCTATGCCACATGATCTTGCCTTAGAGCATGTATCGAAAATTATGCTTGAGCCAGACCTTGCTACCAAGCAAGAGATGTACGCTAACCTTGTCAAGGAAACTGTCAAGAATGCTGGCCTTCCAGCAAGCGATAACATTGTTAATCGTGTCATGTCTCAGGCGCAGCGCGCTACTGACGGTGGCGAGTTGTCTAACGTCATCTACGGACATGACCATAAGGGTCGTCCAACTGGCTATGTAGCCATGAAGGATGGCGGCGTACAAGGCGTTGCACAATGGTCATGGCAACGAGGCGAAAACGCATTTATCGATTTCAAAGAGCTTCGCAACGCGATGCGCCAAGCAACCATCCACAGCCTTCTATATCAGAAGCTGGATGACGGCTTTACTTTTTACACAGACAAGATTTTTGCACCACTGACATTGTTCTCAGCAGGCTTTGGTTTACGCGTAGCTTCATCTGAGGCTTTGCACCAAATCATTCGTGCTGGTCTTGGCGATTACCTCAAGAGTCAAGTTGCTCAAAGTGCAGCAAAGTACAACATTGCTCATGGATTAAATCCATTGAGCGAGCTTGAGAAGCAACGCTATTCTGACTCTGTATCACAAGCATTGACCGATGAAGACCATAATGCGCTTCTATCTGGCAAGCCTGTCAAGGAAAATTCAATCACCAAGCTGACTCAGCAGAAGGCCGATGTTTACAAGAGCCTTGGCTGGACAGAGCGAGCTAACGAGGCAGCAACAGATGTTCGCAATCTCAAGAACCGTATTGCTCCAGTTGGATTTGTTAACTGCAAGATTGCTCCTTACATTGCCCAAGATAAGCTAGATGCTATTTACAAGTATCAGAAGCTCATGGGTGCTGAGGGTATTCCTGCCGGCGTAGCTTCAGATCATGGCAAGAGCTTCCAACAC
>Ga0007819_1000703_pt1 | contig 11011 bp, 20 predicted proteins | sample CryBogCBE07Jul09_FD_71203 | JGI IMG/M metagenome (GOLD analysis project Ga0007819, IMG submission 71203) | Freshwater microbial communities from Crystal Bog, Wisconsin, USA - CBE07Jul09 | ecosystem: Environmental > Aquatic > Freshwater > Lake | place: Crystal Bog, Wisconsin, USA | collected... | reverse complement strand
TAATTGGTGTTCGGCACGAGTCATCTTAGTAGCTGTGGGACGAACACGGGTTGCATCAATAACCCGATCATGGTAATCATTAGATCTCTTGGCTGAGTGTTCTGAATGATGTTGTGTACTAGTGTTGCTAGGCCGTTTGTTGCTGGCTCGCTTGGCAACAGATTTAGCTGCTTCACGCTTTTCACTGTAGGCAATGGCCACAGCTTGCTTTTCGGGCTTACCGGCCTCACGCTCACGGGCAATGTTTTCGCCGAAAGCCTTTTTGGAAGTTGATTTGATTAATGGCATAATAAGTTTATTTAGCTCTCGTAAATCCTAGTTGGCAAGTCCGGGGAAGCGTCTACCCTTTGTTCTAGCGTCTAAACTAACACTTGAGTCGGGATTCAATTGATCAGTGATACGGGCTGAGCTTTGGCGGCCGCCTGTATGTGTTGCTTTTGGTGGTTTAGGTTTTTCTCCACGAGTCAAACCCATAGTTGCGGCAATGTTTTTATGATATTCGTCTGATCGTTTTTGAGCATGGCTCGAATGTGGTACTATGCTACCCAACTGTGATACGGGTTCTCGAGGTGTCCGGGTTGCCGTAACCTTTCGACCCTTAGGCTGTTTATTCAATACCGCTTCTGGCATTGTGTTTAATCCTCGGATGCGACCTATGGGTTTAATTGGCATATATGTTAGTAAGTGCTTACTTACTTCCTTGTTTAGATATGGCGGCCAAGGCCTGCAACGCTTCTGAAAAGGCTGTTTGTTTAGCCTCAACAGCGTCGGGACCTTCCGTGACTTCAATGTGTTGACGATCGCTAACAATCTTATTAAGGAATGCACGATCATAGTTTTCTACTCTAGCCCAGTCTGATCTATTGATAGCACTTGAGTAGTTGATGGCCAATCGGCGTGTGAAAGGCATGTGTGTCTCTAATTCAATGTCGTCAAGGAGGTCTTCAAGATTGATCTTGTTACCTGAACCCTTTGGTCGACCCGCACCTGGGCGTGCTCCACCATGGCCATTTGAGTTAGAAGTTTTCTTTTGTGTTGGCATAACTTTATTTATGGTTTGAAAAGTTGATAGATTTTCAAGTTCTCGCCCATTTTTATGATTAACACAGAAAAATGCCCAGATTGTCTGTCTAAGGAACCAACCTGGGCCAAAACTTAAATACCTTAGGAGAATTTGGGTTTTAAAGAAATTTTTCTGCTACACGCCAACCAATTTTAAAGGCTACTACAATGGCTGTGGCTATGACCGCGCAATACGCAACAAAACCCACAATACTCACTGTGGCTGCCGCAAGCATATAAAATAACAATTCCGATCCTGACATTTTGTTCTTCCTGTTGTGTAGTGTATATATGTATTATACACATAGGGCCATTGTTGGTCTGTCGTTTTTTAACAACATTTAGTTAAAAGCACAATTTAACCATTTTGTTTTAGTATGCGCCAAATTAATTCTGATCCAAATTCTGGATTGACTCTACTGTATTCTAATTCAAAGGCTGCCAATATAGCTGCACGATCTTGATCTACTGCTTGTACAGCTTCAATGGCTGGTTCATTATAATTATGTGATCCAAAGTAGTATAGGTCTGCGGCTATTTCTGCTTGTAGTTGGCCGATGGTTTGATAGTCTACAGGAGTTAGTTGTACAATAGGTAATCTATTAAGTGCAAGATCTGCTAGTTTTACCGCTAGTCTTTGACGATCTTCTGTGGGACGAGTCATTAGATACATGGCTAATCTTCCAGCTGCGGCTGCAGGGTATTCTATTTCTACTTTATTCATCGCTAGTGGTTATTTGTCCGGCCCGAGAATTAGCAATATATTCTCTTATGCGCTCTTCGGCTTGGTAAGGATTATACTTTTGTGCTCGGCGTGGTTCTATAGGTCTATCAGTTAGACTACCTGTGCATTGATGGCTATATCTAATAGTTTGTCTTGATAGTTGGCGACCACAACCTGGGCAGGGCATAACTCCTACTCGGACTAGGTGTTCACCACGGCGTTCAGCGGCTTCGCGTAGTTCTGTTACTTGTTCTACACGCCACCAGTAGTATTCATTTACTACTCTAAGCCCGGGAAATGTTCGTTGATAGATAGTAATTAACATCCTGTATTTAATGGAGATTATTTTTGACACAACTGATTTTTTCTGTTATAAATATACATGTAGCCACTTTCTTTAGTTGATTGCCATTAACTTCCTGTTATCGGCTACACTACACCCCAGGTTCGGTCATGATTCCTGGGGTGTTTTCTATCGGTAAAACAGTTGATTAAATACAGGGTTTGGTGGACTATCTTCTACCAAATCTATTTGAAAAGCTGGGTTTGCTTCAAATAGTCTATTCCAGCGTCCCAACATGCCACTAGGCAAATCTCGTTCATGATCAAATTGATCCAACATGTCTGTCATAATGTCTAGTGCTGAGTAATTAGGCTGCCGATTAGTTCTTGGAAATCCTGGCAAGGGCAATTCTAAATCTACTACGAGGCCTTGATCACGGGCAGCTGTGATGACCTGTTCCATGACTGATCTTATGTGCTCATCTAGGCGTGTGTATTCTGTACGGCTTTGTTTGTAGTAGTCCGTGGCATACTTAACGCCTGGCCTAGGCTGCATGTGTTTTACTGTTTTATATTTAAATTCAGCCATTTTGGATCTCCTGTTGTACTCGTTGACGATTTCGTTGTTGTTGTGCGATCGCTTGCTGTTGTTGCTTGAGATTCATCTCTTGAAACTTGCGCTGTTCTTGTAGGTGAATTCGTTCTAGTGTTGCTAATACGGGTTCTTTTGGCATTGGTATTCCTTTCCATGTTTTGCTAGTATATTTATTTATCATTATAATGTCAACTTGCGAAATTACCATTCAGAGTTATTGGCTAGTTGAGATATCTCTACGAGATATGTCCATTCAATAAATCCTATTTCGCTTGCGCTCATGGATTTCTTTCTGGACTTGCCTTTAAAAATTAATTGTTCTGGACCAATAACACAGATGCCAAGAGATGCGACGCCAGTCGCATTTGGCACTGGGTTGGGTCAACTGCGTTAGCGGTTTGACCCTTGCATTACATAACAAATTGAGATCATCATTTAGCAACACGCAAAACGGATTTGCGGTTGCCAGCAAGCGATGGTTTATCATGTTTATGTCCTTGGCTGCTTGTGCCTCGTTATTTGATAATTTGATACCTTGCGTCGTTGTATTAAATGTTTCCATCCCTGCCTTTGGGCGCCACCGCATTAAACCTTAGGCTTTCCAGCCATAGTAAAAGTATTATCAAATAATCGTAATATTATCTATTACGGACGGGTCGTGTTTTAACCCCCTTAAATGAGCCATAATCTTCGGGAGCCATAATGAATTTTAATTTTGTGAGTTCGTCTCTGCTGAGCCATTTGATGTGTTTGTTACATTTTTTACAACGCAGGCTAGCAATGTTATGCGCCACAGGTGTGGTGTCTACAATCATTTCATGATTGCTGTGTTTTCTAAGACTGCGTTGATCTAATTTCATTTAATGCTTTCTAGTTAGTTTTTAGAAGTGTTCCGTTGTCGCCCAATACGGAACAAGATTGGTCTAGGGCACTAACTAGATCTACATTGCATAGAAAAGAATAAGCCCTGCGTATAATATTTAGTATACTACAAAAATAAGCCTAGGAAAAGGTGTTCTTTTGATCAATTTTACCAAAACGATCTAGATACTCTTGTTCTCTTGGACTAATGCATTTATACCGCTCTAGTTTGTCTTTTATTTTAGCTAGTGTGGTCGCAGTATCAGCCCGATCATTCAGGGGCCAAACCGTGGTGATTTGTGGTAGTTTGAGAGCCTTAAACATACATTTATTTACTGTTTTCATGCCAAAAGGAACCGGTTAAATACTAAGGTTGATCGTTAATGCACCAGCCAAGGATGCCGTGGACGCAATTTTGTGCATTTCTACCACAAGGCCAAATTGGGATCAACCAACTAATGGACGACCATCTGGTCCAGCCAATATAGTGCGAGTGTTAGCACCTTCACGCATGGCAATGGCCTGTTGTGCCAAAACTCGATATTCTTCTGTAATTTCACCATCGCGAATAAATCCACGCAAGATCATATTAACCAAACTAAAAATATCCTGTTCTGTTTGTCCTTCTGATTCTAGTGCCAATACCACATCTTCTAATACATGTACTAAACTTTTATGTTCCATTGTTATTCCTTATCTATCCATCGAAAAATACTTTTTACATACCAACGCTGTCTTGCAACTTGTGTTCTAGTCCAGTTATACTTTTTTTGAATTTCTTCAGTGGGTGCAGAACGGATAAAACGAATTTCATCTTCAGTGTATTTGTATTTGCGATTTTGTTTGTAAAATACACCAGCTCGTTTTTCGCTGCCATTGTTTAACATGCGACCATTGGCTATAGCTGTTTGATTGCGTAGACGCAAATCGCCAATTTCAATGTGATCTGGATTTTGACATTTTGGATTGCTACACTTGTGTACGACAGCTTCTGAACTAGCTAGTCCGCGACCTGCTTTAATGCGGCCTAACACACGATGTGCTACAACCATAATGCGTTTGTCATCGGCTTTGCGAACAGCGCCAATCATACCATATCCTTGACGGTGCCAAGGACCTAGCCAATTTAAACAACCATTGGCATCGGGGCTATCAGTTATTTTTTTATAATACCCATCTAGATTTACCAGTATGTCACCCAAATCTGTGTAAAGGTGGTATCGTCTTGTTTGTGTCATTTCAGTTCCTTATTATGAATCTAAATATATTTATTGTAGTTTAATAGTATAAATAAAATAAAGCAAGGAATTGAAATGTCAAAATATACCTATACTGAATCTGATCCATGGATTTGGACTCAGCCCGAACATCGTGATGTGCCCGAAATCGTTGAACTTAGCGATAGAGTAGATGTCATAGACATTGCGGGCATCTTTACCAAAAATCCCACACGCTTACATTATTATCTACATAAGAATATCATTGATAGAACTTATGGAGTAGAACAAGTACAATTAACAATGGCAAGGCATCGCGAGACCAATCAAGTTGTTGCTTGGAGTTATTTAGAGCGTGGCAAGTTTATGACCTATGCTGAAGAAGAAATGGCCTTTGCTGAAAATTGCACAGTGGATACAGACTTACCAGCAAGAGATCGTGTAAAATTAACAGCACAAATAATAGAAATTTGGATAGCATGGTGCCATCTAAAAGGTGTGCCTGTATTGGTCAGCAATACATTTAGGCACAAGCAATCAGGTTTTATGCGCTTGCATGAGCAAGCAGGATTTGAAGTAAGAGGAAGTGTTGCATACAAAAGAATAGGAGATTAATATGCGAGCAATTGGAAAGAATATTATAGTTAGTCGGCAGGAACCAGAAACAACTACATCTGGTGGAATCATTTATACAGATAACAGTCGAGCTACACAAGCTACTGTTGTTGCTGTTGGTGATGAAGTCGCTAGTGTCGCCGTTGGTGAACAATTAATCATTAACTGGTCAGCAGCCAATCCAGTTAAATTGGATTCAGATACAGTTTATATTGTCAACATTGATCAAGTATTTGCGGTGGTATAATATGAGCAAATATCGTATAACTTATCCCGAACGCGGTGCCGATATTCAATTGCCAGGAATGGAAATTGTCACTGATGATAGACTAGACAACCGTATTGAAATTTATATTTTAAGTGCTGAAGGCGAACGCATTGAAGGCGGCACCTTTAATTTAGATCATTTTATGTCAGTAGTTAGAAAGTTTTACGACGATAATTATTGATTACTTTAAAATGAAGTGGGTGATTATACCTAGAAGTGTTAAAATAATAACACCGGCCCACTTCAAATATGTATCACTTGTTTTACTACCTAAACTAACAATGCTGTCTTTAATATCAACAATGTGATTTTCTAATCGATCAAGTCTATGATCAACAAAGTCTAATTTGTTAATTAGTTGTTGGTAGCGTTGAGCACACAATTTAGTATGCAATTCTAAATTAGTTGCTTCTTCTTCTAAAGGAAGAATAATCTGATTATCAGTCACGGCGTGGATGTCTTCCTGGAATGTCTAAAGTGGCTTCTAATTTCCAACAAAATGCAGCAATTTTTTGAATGTGGTCAGCGGCCATATTTGAAACATCAGGGTAACGCATATCTTGTCCTGCATCATCCATTTCGTGATACACTTCAATTAGTTCATACAAATCATCTAAAACATCTTGTAATAGTGTATCGGCATCAGGCATAGGCATATTGTCTTGTACCTTACTTGTAGCTAAAACCATGTTTAAAGTTTCTGGAATATGTCCTACACCACAGGCTTGTATTTCTTCACCTAACACATCAATATTATCTTGCAAATATTTGTAGATATGTTTTAACAATTTGTGATCTTGATAAAAATTGCGACCACGAATATTCATATGTGCTGCATGTGCTTTGTAATAAGCCACAAAGTTAGTGGCAAATACTCGTTCTAATACTGTGTATAATTCATCTAATGTCATTTCTATTCCTTATTGTTGTGGTCTATCGTAATAGCTAGTCCAGTGACCTTGCAAAGGATTAGCAGGATGCCAACCTTGTGCTCGTTTTTCTGCTTCAGCTCGTTGTAGTATAGCACGCTCAGCATCTGTTGTATAGAACAAATCTTTGGCCATCATTGCTGGTAAGAATGCTTTGCTAATACCTTGTGCCATAGGAGCAGCCTTTTGTAATACTGGAGCAACCTTTTGTGCAACTGAACCATATTTTTGTGCAATATTTTCTAAGAAAGTACCGGCTTGTTGCTGTGCTTGTGGTACACTAGTTGCTGGCACAGTTGGAGCTGGTGTTGGAGGTGCCATAGATGGACTATAAGGAGCTCTTAATGCTTCCATTGTTTGTCCCGGATTGCCTGGAGTTACAGTAGGCACACCAGTACCTGGTCTAGGACCGGCACCAACATTTTGTGGTACAACAATACCGCTAGGAGGTGCGCTAGGAGGAACATTAGGAACACCACGATAGGATTCGCCTAGCTTTCTAAATATCTCAGGACCATATTTTTTTGCCGCCAAACCACCAGCACCAAGTTCTAATCCAAGTTCTAATGTTGGTTTAACAATATCCCATGCTTCGTGTCCAACGGAACCAACCGCAGGAATCATTGGTGTTAACCAATCGGTAGCATGTTCTTCATGATATGTAGGCATGTTTTGTGTAACAGCTGGAATTTCTTCGCTGGCCACAGGAGCACCTGTTGTACCAGTACTAGTAGGAGTTCCACCTTCGTGTGCACCAAAAGCAGCAATATCTTCATCACTATAACCTTTTGATTTTAGAAGCTGTTGTTCTTGTTCGTTCATCTTATCTTCCTAAATCTATTTTCATTTTAGCAATCTTAGCGGCTTGTTTAGCTTGATCTGTTCCAAAATTCCATGTATGATTTTGTGGATTGTATTCTGGAGTTGGATATACTTTATAGGAATGCATTACTGTATCAACATATTTGCGATAAGCAATGTCATTACTACTGGTAGGAACTTTGTCAATACCTTGATCTTTTAATTTGCTATTGATCCATTTTAATCTAGCTTCTAACACAGTATCGTATTGCTTCTTGCGTACATCTTGTTCTTGATTCCAAGATTGTAAACCTGTAGCTGTTGTAATACCATTGCGTGTTACATAATCACCTTTGGCACGAGCTAGGTCACCAATAAACTGTTCACGACTGTTGTTGTCAAACACAGCCGCTGGAGTGCTCTTAGCGATATCAGCTAACAAACCACTCTTGGCAAATGAGAATTCGCCTTGTGTAATACGCTGAATACCTGGCAAGTTTTGTTTAATCAATGGACCATTAACACGAGCTTGTTCAGCATCATATTGATTTAAGGCATCCAATGTTCTTGGATCACTAATACCAATTTTCTTAAGTGCTACGCCCAATGCTTGACGACTATTTTCTGTGCCATGTTCACCAGTGCCGCCGGCACCATACATAACTAAGTTTCTTAATTCATCGTAACCAACACCAGTACCAGTCATTAAACCAATAATTTCTGGATTAGTTTCTAATATGCGTTGTTGATGTTTCTTAGTGTCAACAATGGTTGCACCTTGTATAGCACCATTACGAATTTCTGGAGCTTCTTTTGTAGAGAATTCTTTAACATTGGCCACACGAGATTCTGGTGTTTCAGCAACTCGAGCAGCTGGGGCAATATAACCTGGATCTTGCGCTTGTGCAGCGGTCGGTGCTGGTTGTGCTTGTGGCGCTGGTTGTACAGCAGGTCTTGCTACACTAGGTTGTACACTAGGTTGTACAGTTGGAGTAGTTCCACCTGGAATTGGAGCAGCACCAGGTTGTGTTACAGGAGCTGTACCACCAGCAGGAGTAACAGCCGGAGCAGGTGTTGTAACAATACCAGCATTTGGACGACCAACTCCCATAGGAACTGTACCACCTTGTGCGTAAATGTCTTTACCTTGTGCAGCACCAAATGCTCTTGGAGCAGCGGCTGCAATACCAATGTTAGCTTTGTTTTGTGCAATTTGAGTTTGTGTTTCAACACGCAATGGCGTTGGTGTACCTTCACCTCTCCATACTTGGCCTGTTTTGCTATCAACAAATTCGCTAGCACCTGTAATGCTATTGGTTCTTGAACGAACCAATTCACCTGTTGGTGTTTTATAAACTTCAGCACCATAATTGTATTGGTGTGTACCCAATGGAGTACTTGTAGCATTTAGTTTGGCTAATTGTGCTTCATCGGCTTGTTGACCATTTGCATTCCAGGCACGAGTAATTGCGCCTAAACCATTTTTCTCAATAGTGTAATGTTCGGAACCTAAAATGGCTTGACCAAAACTGTTAACACCTAATTTTTGTTGTTCATTCTTGCTTAGTTCATGTAGACCTAGGCCTTGGAATAAAATTGCTTTGATGTAGCTACCTTCAGCATCATTCTTGCGAATATCACGCATGACTGTGTTTTGTGCTTTGGTATCACCTTGTAACATACGCTTGACTAACTCATTGGCTTCTTGGCGTCTTAAAGTATTATTATCAATTTGATAAGCTGTAGAACTAGCTACCTTACGAATTTCTTCTGGCACCGCTGGATTACCAGCAATAGCATGTAACTTAGTTGGATCACCATCAGTAGTTTGTAATTGTGTACTCCAATCAGGAACTGGCTGTTTTAATGCAGCAGGTTGTGGTTGTGCCTGTGGTTGTGGTTGTGCTTGTGGTGCAGGTTGCACTGGTGGCACAGCATTGTTTAAGGCTGTAGTAATTGGAGGAGTACCAACATCAGTTGCTGTTGGACCTTGTGCTAACATAGCGCCGGCATTAGGTACAGGTTGAGCCGAAGGCGCAATGGGACCAGCCGCAGGTGCCATAGCAGGCAATGGTGTTGGTTGTATATTTGGTGTTGCAATAGGACCACCTACTTGTACAGGAGCAGGTTGCTCAGTAGGAATAGGTTGAGTCGGAGGCGCAACTGGACCAGCCTGTGTAGGCATTGGCATACCACCTTGTGGTACCGGAGTTGGTGCAGGACCAGCATTGTATTGATATGCATTAGTTGGTGGAGCAACAGGAGCGGCTATAGGTGCTGGCGCATTAGTAGTTGTACCACTAGTAGCACCACCCAACATAATATTACCAGCATTATCTGGATTTTTGTATGCGTCGTATAAAGTACTGTAATCAATAGCCATTTTATCGTCCTTGGCCGATTTGAATCATCTCGATCCCTAGCATGTTATAATCAACTGTTAACATTCCATCTTTGCGAACATGAATAGCTTCTGGCATATATTTCTGAACATCTTGTGCCATAACACCACGGAAGCGTTCTGGTTTACCAAGATAATTAAATTCATAGATCTTGTGACCATTTGTTTCGCCAACATAAACAATTTCTTCTTTGGCACGAATATCTGACAAGCTAGGTAACAAATTGATACCAGCATTTTGTGTAGTTGTTGTTTGTGCTTGTGTTCCAGCAAAGTTTGGATTGTAACTTGTACTTGGAGTACCAAACAATACACCAGCATATTGATTGTACAATGCTTGTGGTGCCATACTTGCTGTTAATTGTTGACCAGCGGCTGTTTGTGCTTGACTCAAACCAGTTTGTCCTAAAGCGGCTAGATTTTGTCCAGCGCCGGCTTGTTGTTGTGCAATATTGTTTAATACCTGTGCGGCAGCCTGTTGTTGTGCGGCCTGTGTTGCGCCAGCTGTTTGTTGTTGCGCCAATGCTGAACGAGCTGAACCTAATTGATTAGCTCCACCAAACTGTGCTTGTTGTTGTGCAATGTTTTGTGCATATTGCGCTTCACCTGGTGCTAATGCAGCTTGCATTTCAGCCTGTTGATAAGCAGGACTAGCAATATTTTGTAGTGCATTTACACCTGAAGTCAATGCAGATTCACCAGTTGATCCAAGTACATTTTGTGCTTGGTTAGCTGTACCGGCTAAATTCTGTGCGGCATTAGTTACACCAGGAGCTTCCTGGTTGTATAAATTTGTTGCGCCCTGTACAGCGGTAGCATAACTTGGAGCAATTTGGCTTGTAAACAAACCAGTCTGCGCCGCAATCATAGCATTTTGCTGTGGACTTAATGTTGGAATTGAGGTACTTGTTCCGCCCGATTTACTTGCCATATAATTCTCCGATTTTATTCATATAGTGTATTTAACCTTTGTTATCAACTACCGAACGATGATGCTGTTGCTTGTAGTTGTGCTGCCAATGCGCTTGGACTTATACTAGCAACTTGTCCAGCTGGTGTATTTGTACCAGGAGCACCTGTAGTAGTTTGATTAGTTCCTGTTGTTGCTAATTGTTGTGGTGTAGCAACATAATTTAAAGTTTTACCAAATTGGCTACCTTGACCAACTCCTGTAGTCATTTGTTGTTGTGTATTTGGTCCATATGCCTGTGTAAATCCTGCTACAGGAGGTGCGGCTGTATTCATCTGAACTGTAT
>Ga0007819_1000680_pt1 | contig 11251 bp, 16 predicted proteins | sample CryBogCBE07Jul09_FD_71203 | JGI IMG/M metagenome (GOLD analysis project Ga0007819, IMG submission 71203) | Freshwater microbial communities from Crystal Bog, Wisconsin, USA - CBE07Jul09 | ecosystem: Environmental > Aquatic > Freshwater > Lake | place: Crystal Bog, Wisconsin, USA | collected... | reverse complement strand
GTGCTTTCCACCTGCCACAAACGCTTGCCCGTAACTTCCCCACTTCGGGGTTGTCCAGCCACAAGTGCAGAACGGCTGGAACAACTCACGGTTCATCATCTGGCTCTTGGTGGCTTCGATGGTGATTGCGTGATTTCCAACCGGGGTTGGGGTGGCCTTCTTGCGCCCAGCCATTACTTCGATACTCAGTCGCCGTAGTAGGACCAGTCGGGCTCTTGATGACCGTTCGCAATGTCGGCATCAAGGTCCGAGCCAGTGCCGTTGGCGGCGAAAAGATTAGCGACAGCATCCTTGTAGGTTCCTACCTGCTTGCCGGTTCCCAACTCGTAGATAGGGTCACTCAAGGAGTGTGGCGTTCCATCTGCTTCTTCTTTGCCAGTGGTGGAGAAACTCAGACCGGGAAAATCCCTTCTGTCCGTACTCAAGTCATCGGTGTACGTCAACACCTTTTGGGGCGACGCACGCAGCGTGGTGTCGATGTGGTTGCCATCGTCCGAGCCTCGAGCGTGAAAACTTATCTCTCCGTTGTGTTCAACTTCGATTTCACCTTTGCTGATCCAGAAGGGAAGGCCATCTTCTGCTCCCCCTCGCCTCACGAGGAAGGTGGAACCGTTTCTCCCCGGCTCTACATGAAAGTCGGGAAGATTGGGGAAATAGTGGTTGAGTGGCTTAGGGGCTGTACCGCCCGTCTCTTCCTTTGTCCACTGGTTTCCGTGAAATTCGTGGCCGGGGAGATCACCCTTGAGAATGCGAGTCGCAGTTGCCCAGTTCGGGGCAAGGGCATCTGTGGAGAAGGGATTCGTCATGGTGAAACTTTACCTTAGAGTTCGGGACTGCCCAAAGCCGCCCAGTGTTGATCGAACAACTGCTGCGGGGTGATGGTGTAAATGTCCCCGACAGGAATGTAGAAACCGCCGAAGCGCAGGGCTTCTCCGCCGAGTGCTGAACAAATCCACGAGCCGGGGCGACGGAAGGCCACGAACCACTCGGGGGTCAGCACGTCGATGGCGATGCAGGCGATGGTCAACAGGCCGTAGGGGTCGCCTAGTTGCTTCGTAGCGAACTCTGCAACCTTTCCACCATCGCAACCCGTTGGGGGCGTGAGGAGGTTGATGATGGAGGCCGAGGAGGAAATGTCGGTGAACTTCGAGAGGATAATGCCGTGAACTGGCGTGGCTTGGACGACCATGATCTCGTCGTAGGTAGCCCCCGCCTTCACCACCGTAAACACGTGGTTGTAGGTTGAGTGGTGCAGTTTGATCTTCTCGCCTACACGGATTAGCCTGCCGACCTCTCCGTTGGTCTTGGCGTATCCCGTGTCCCCTACTTTGATTTCAGCAGCAGGCAAGTTGATGGCGCACTCTGTCTCTACCATGTTGGCATCTGCCCCGCAATATCACCAGTCATCTGCCTGTACTGGTTGCCGCGGAAGATGTGACCGGGCTTGTCTCCCTTGGTGATTGGGTAGTTTGCGAGTGGTCGCAAGAATTCCGAAGTTGAGAACGCCAAAGTCATGGTGAAAACCCTACAACCCGTAGGCGTGAATCGCCGTGTCGGTTGTGCCATCAGCAACTCGGCTAAGGGCGATAGCGGCATCGGTGGAGGTCTGCGGGTTCTCGCCCGTGTTGCCTTCAGCAACTCGAGCCGCATCCGTGTGGCCTTGTGCCGCTAGATCGTGGTGATCGGCGGCGTTCGTCAAGGCATCAATGCGGTCTTGCTTGGGCTTTTCACTAGCCGCTTCTTGTTCTGTCATGGATCGCAGGGTTGCCGCTGCTCGGGAGTGGGAGTCGGCGAAGGCACGGTGGGTTTCAGCATCGGGGGTGGCGAGCATGGACTCGGCTTGCGGTCCGTAGCGCCCGATGTTTGAGAAGCGATCAGCAGCCTCACGCCTACTCAATCCCTGAATGCCCCCCGTGTGCTGGTTGCCCCGAAATGGGTGGTGAAGGAAGTCCTTCTCAACCGGATATCGGCTAGGGCTCGCCAAGAGCACGTCCGTTGAGAATGGGTTGGGTTCCACGGCTCCACGATACAGCCGACTTCCGAAATGACGAAAGCCCCACCCGAAGGTGAGGCTCCGCCTTTAGTTCCTGAACACCGTCGCCCCCTATTGGCACCGCTTACCGTGATCCCACGGCTCGGCTTCTAGAGCGACACTTTCAGGATTGCCATCCCCTCTTTCACGGGTCAGGCTTTTCTCTGTCTGTCTACTGCCCTCACCATCAAGCCCCGAAGGTTTAGTCTGCCTGCTTAGTTCTCCCCGATGTTGCTGGTTCGCCCCGTATGGCAGCACCTGATAGCGCCACTGCAGTTCCGTTCGTGGGACTTTTTCCAGCAGTCCTTGGAGCAATAATTGACTTTTCGCACTTGCGATGGGGGACGCTCGAAGTTGCTTTGGCAATGTCCGCAAACTACATCCATGCCAGAAGTTTACAGCAGGGGAGTTTCATCGTCCGTGCTGTGCAGGAGCCACCCTTTTTCGTATGAGGCTGCGGGATTTAGGTGAATCCAGTCGTGGCAGTCAAAGCACACGTCGATCAGATTGTCGGGGCTGTTGCTACCCCCCTGCGACCGCAGTTTTCTGTGGTGAACATGCACCGCCCGCCTCGTGCACACCCCCGTGCGAGCCTCGCAAACCCCCTTCGACCTTGCCTTGATGATGGGTTTCATCTTCTGAAAATCTGCTTCGTAGGCTTGCAGCGCTGGGGAGCGCTTCATCACCTTGGACGGCTGGGAGGCTTGGCGTTCACGCTGGCGCTCACGGGAGCGCTGCTGTTGACCGGCCTTCTTGGCCTTGTCGCAGGCTTTACAGGCGGGCGAGTAGGCACCGGGCTTGTCCCGACGTTCAGTGAAATCCTCGACGGGCTTCCACTCGTTGCACTTGCGGCAACGCTTTTCCTCGGTATTCATGCTGAAGCCTTGGGTCGCCGCTGGGTTGTCCGCAGGCTGACCCTTGCCGGATCGACGCTCCACGAGCGCATCTTGTGCCTTCCACCAAGGAGCCGTAGGCGACCATCCTTCTCAACGCCTCGGAAGTAGAAGGTTCCCTCTTCGCCCTCGAACCACACCTTGTGGTCGACGGGCACTTGTGTCCAGTCAGTCATTTCTTCCTCTGTGGTGGTAAATGGGGAGCGTCGGGGCGAGGCGTTCGGGCATTTACGCCCCACCCCGACTATTCCTGCCCATCGGGGCAGGCGTTCTTACGCCTTGTAGGCGTCGGTCACGCACACAAGGGGCGTGTAGTTCACCAGAACCGTGGTCGGCAACTTGCGAGCCGAGTTCGACGGATCAGCGGTGTAGATGACCTCGTTTGCGCCACGAACGATCACCGTATCGTTCCACGTGTAGCCGTTCGAGTAGCGGAACCAGAGGCGCAGGTGGGGCAAGTCGCAGGACTTGACTCCGTCCGCCACGACTGTGATGTTGGCGCTGTGCGGTGGTGGAACCGTGCCGGTCTTGGCAGGGGTCGCAGCCGAGGCTACTCCCCCCACCAATGCACCGATCAGCGCAAGGCTGGCGATCGCGGCCTTCATCAGATGCCGTTGTTGTTGTCGGTGGTGATCTGGCTAGCCACCGTGGCCTCGTCGGCCTTGAAGGTCGTGCAGTCGTTCCCGAAGGTATTGAAGTCGGAACTGCTGTTGCTGCTCAAGGCAGTTTCACCATCGGCTGCAACCGTCTGGAGGTCGTCCGACAAGGTCTGGATGTCGGCGTTCAGAGTCGGGTCGGGCGAGTTCTCGTATTGGGCGATTTGGGCTGCGTCCTGACCAAGGCTAGAGAAGCCGTTGGAGGCGGTCAGTTGATCGCCGTTGCCGAGGGCGGTGGAGGTGCTGTTCCAGTCGGCCTGAACTTGGCTCCAGACCGGCGAGAAACCGGCCTTCCAGTCGCTGTAGGAGGGGGTTGAGGGGGTGTTGACGTTGGCGCTCGAGCCACCCGAGTTGCCGCCACCGCCGCTGGACTTTCCACCACCGGCGACTGCGCCGATAATCGCAAGGGCAACGATCACCGCAGCGATGATGCCGACGATCTTGAGGGTGTTGGACTTCTTGGGCGCTGGTGGCGCAGGGATGTAGGTGAACGCTCCGGTTGGGGACTCGTTCGGGGATGGGTTTTGGTCAGCGGTAGTCATGGTCATTCTCCTGTTCTGGGCGGTCGCCCGTTGGGAGTGCATACCCTACAGCAGCCGGTGTAGGTAAGTCAAGCGTGCGGAAAGTGCCCTCGATCGCTTGCGCCAATGCGGGGCTGATTTGCACGGTTCGGTTCTCCCGAGTCCGGCAGGTTTCGTAGGCTTTGTTGAAGTGCGCCCTCGTGGTGTCGGGGTTGGTAGTCATGCAGAGATTCCACCAGCCGACCGCATCAACCGCCGAAGCGACGGCGGGGTGGCTCCAGTTGGGCTTCTGACGATGCCCCAACTCCATGACGCTGCGCTGAACCTCGCCCCATGCTTGGTCGATCGTAGGCGCAAGGCTGCCAGTGATTTCAGCGCACAGTCCCCGCAAATCCGCAATCGTCGGCGGCCACTTCTCGCTTTGAACCCAAGCCTGCGTGGCGTTTTCCAGCACTTCGAAATCCAAGTCCTTGAGCATCTCGTAGTAGATCTCCACTCGCTCTCGAGTAGCGCTCCAGTTGCTGTAAGAGGCCGCCAAAACGGCGCACACCCACCCAGCCTGCTTCTTGGTGATCATTCTTCGTCATCTCCCTCGAGGAATTCTGCGATTCCAGCAAAATCAGTTGGCATGTGGCTATGGGAAGCCTCTCGCTCACTATACGCCGTCGAGCCGGGCAGGTATTCCTCAAAGCGCCGGGCGGTACCGAAGAAGGTGCCGGGGTGCATGGTGAACTGCGGGTCTTGGCGGCGGCGGGCGAGAGCGTAGTTTTCAGTGGCCTCGAGGAGCGACTCGTGTGAGATTCCCTCGCGGCGGCGCGCGGCATACGCCTTTGCCCCCGGAGCCTTGGAAATGCGGCGAGGGTAGGCAGCCCAGATTTCTTCCCACTCGGGGCTGTAGGTCGTTCGAGCCTTCTTTGGCTTTTCAGCGGAAGCGGTTTCGGAATTTTCGGAAAGCGCAAAAGAATCAGTTTTTACTCTTTTCAGTGTTTGCTTTGAATCAGTGTTTACTATGCTTCCGGATTTGCCGGATACGGCTGAGCCGGATACGGCAAAGGCGTACACGGTGAAAAGCCCATCATCTTGCGGCAAATCGTAGATGACGTAGTCAGTCTCCCCGAGTTTTCCACCTTCGGTGCGAGTTTGCTCAACTGCGACGTATCCGGCCTCTTGGAGTTCGTGGAGCAGCCGGTAGATCTTGTCCCGCCCAGCCCTCGGACTTTCGTTCACGAGTTGCTTCGGGTGAACCTTCCAGTGGTCGGGCTTCGAGAGCAGGTAGGCCAGAAGGCCGCGGGCTTCCCACGACAACCTCGAGTCGGCCAGCACCGAGTTGTGCAGCGAGGTGTAATTTCGGGTGGGCGATGGCGAGCGTCGTATCACGGGAGCCTCCTCAGGTGACCGGGCTAGGCACTTAACCACAGGTCGGCGCACCCCGCAAGACGGCGCACGGCGAATTTGCCCCACACGCGCAATCACCGCCCACACCCCTGCGTGGGGGCATGAACGGCGATTGAACGGCACACGGGGCGAAATAGCCCCCTCTCGTGGAACCTAGGAGGGGATTTCGTCGAGGTCGATGGTCGAAGCCGACGCTGCCACGTCTTCGATCAGCGAAAGCACCTCGTCGTAGCGGGTCTTGGTGAGGTTGGCGACCTTGGGCAGACCGGCATCGCCCCACGCCTTCTTCAGCGCGCTTCGGGTGCTGGGGTCGAGGGAGTTGATGCGCCCTTCGATCACGTCGCGCTCGGTGGCGGTGATCACCGGCTCGCCCGACTTGAGCCACCGAAGGAAGGTCTCGGAAGCCACGTGGGCGTTGGCTGGGGTGAAGACTTGGTCGGCAAGGGTTTCGCAGCGGGTCTTGCCGACGATCGTGCGGTGCTCGATGTCCATTTCGAGAACGAGGGTGTACTCGTATTCGATCCCGTCGCGCTGCTGCGGAGCGAGGCCGACCTTCTTGGGAACAAGTTTTCCGTAATCGTTCTTCTCCAATGAGTACTCGGTCTTGGAGCGCATGGTGGTCAGGATGTGACCGTTGAAGGCCAAGATGGCATCGACCATCCGTTGCTGAATAGGCGTGGCCACCTTCCAACCGGCGAAGGTGTTCCCCTTGCTCGCGGCTCCGGCTTGGTCGACGATTTCCAAGATGCCACCCGGTCCGTTCCAGAAGTGGGTCAGGCTGTCGATCACCACGCAGGCGTAGCCTTCTTCCTCGGCTACCTTCAAAGCCTCAACGAGGCGGTCGGGGTGGTAGGGGGCTGCCATCGACAGGGCATCGAAGTCGAAGCGGTCGGCATACAACTTCGCGCTATCGCGCTCGGTGTCGATGACCGCGATCTTCCCACCCTCGGCAAGCGTCGTCGCCCACTGGAGTGAGGAGAACGTCTTGCCCGAACCCGAAGGTCCGGTTACGGCGATGCGAGCCTTGGCTTCCGCCTTGGTCGCTTTTACGAACAGCGAACTCATGGTTCCCTGCCTTTCTATGTCTGTCAGTTGCACTCGGCACTGGCTTCGGTATCGGTAGGGTCACTCTAGCAGGCGACTCGACCGTTGTCCAGCACTAACCGTTTGGAGGTCTCGGGGTTGGTCACCCCACCCTTCCGAGTGGGGTGACCGTTCCCGTCGTTTAGCCCTCGGGGAGGAGGCTGCGTTGGCGCATCGACTCGTCCATCATCATGAACAAGTGCTCGTCGCTGATCCCAGCCTCGTCAAGGGCGTGAAGGGCATCGAGGCTCTCGGGCGCTCCCTCGCCACCGTCGTTGGCTGATGCCATCGCTTCGGCGAGGAGGAACCCTGCGTCGATCCCGTTCACCGTGACCTTCACCGTGCCGTCGTTGTTGTCGACTTCGGTGAAGGGGTAAGCGGTTCCGAGGGCTCGGTAGTACGACCAGAACCCTTCGGGGAGGTTGACCTCGATGAGGTCGTGCGGAGCAGCCGTGGCTGCGGGGCAGGTACTACGGATGGCATTCGTCATGCCATACCTCCAGTTGGTCAGTTATCAAGGAACGCTGCCGGGACTTGCGCCCCGCCCGGCTGGGGCTAATGGAAGTATGCCATCACCACACACGAAGTCAACCCCCTATTTGAATTTTGTTTTCGATTGGGAACTTGACCTTTCCTTTCGGCTATGGCATACTCCCTACGCAAGACCGAACTGACGAGAAGGAGACCATGATGGACATCACCACCTACGAGAGGGCGCAGGCGATCCGCGAAGCCCTGCGCTCGGGCAACGGCGAAGCGGCGCTGACCCTTGCCGACGAGTTCGTCGCTTGGATCGAAGCGGAGGCCGAGGCCGAGGCCGAGGACTGGACAGCCCGCCAAGAATAAATCTTCGCCTAGGGGTTGACTTCGTCGCACCCTCATGGCATCGTATCCCTGTAGCAACAACTGACCAAGCCCTAGGAGGCAGACATGATGAACAAGCAAGAGACCCAAGAAGCGGTGGAGGCAGCCAAGATTGCCCTCGCCGAAATCGAGAGCGCTGCGATGGCAGACCTCGAAGCAGCAGCCTTCGCAACCTACGACATGGGCTACGCCTTCACGACGAAGTTGCAAGAGGTGCGGGCGCTGATCGCCGACCTTGAGGCTCGCATCGCCAGCCCCGAATACAACGCTCCGGTGACGATGACCACGAACTACGCGGTCGGCAACGGGCTCAACTGGTTCCCCGAGGGCTTGTTCGAGATCGCCGAGGTCAACGTCGACAGCCTCTTCGTAGGCGGGCGCTGGGAGATCATCGCCAACGCCTTGGGCGAGGTGTTCCTCGAGAGCAGCGCCGGTTGGGCGACTTCCTTCCGAGGCTTCGCCTCGCTCGAAGAGGCCAAGGCCGGAGCGCAGGCAGCGATCGAAGCCCTCGGCGCAATCCTGACCGAGCGCGACGGTGCGGACTTCGTATGCGAGGAGTTCCGCAGCGCCCTCAACAACTTCCTCACCGCAGCCAAGGCTACGGTCTAGGACGCAGGGGGTGGGGTAGGGTCGAACTTGACCTTGCCCCACCCCCTAGCGTAGAATGCCAACGCAACACCAACCGACAGCAGTAGCAACTGACGGAAAGAAGGTCACCATGACCATGGAAATGCAGATGGGTTCGCTCGAGGAGTTCCTCGCAGCAGACGGAGCGCCAGCCGGTTTCGACGAGGCCATGACTACCGGCTTCTCGATCAGCAACGAGGACGAAGCCCTGTGGGCGATGCGCCGACTCGCCCAAGCCCAACGCCGACTCGATGAGGTCGATCGCCAAGCCGAGGTCGAGCGCGCTCGTATCGCACGGTGGGTCGAGGCCAACAGCGAACAGCACGGCTCGGCGGTTGCCTTCTTCGAGACTGCCCTCTCCGAGTACCTGATGCGGGTGCGCGAGGACGAGGCCGATGGTCGACGCTCGCTCGACTTCCCCGATGGCAAGGTGACCTCACGAGCCACCCAGCCCAAGGTCACGGTTGAGGACTCCGAGGCCTTCCTCGCTTGGGCTGAAGCCAACGGCCACTCCGAGTGGGTTCGGGTGAAGCGAGAGGCCGACGTGGCCACGATCAAGAAGGTCGTGGACTACGAGGGCGACTCGGTGATCGACCCCTTGACCGGCTCGGTCATCGCAGGCCTGCACCACACGCCGGGAGGTATCTCGGTCACCGTAAAGGTAGCCGAGTGAAGTGGTGGGGTAGGAACTGCGACGCCTACGAGGTCACCTTCGGGATCGAAGGCGACCTTGAGGTGGCGCACGAAGTGCAGCGCCTCTTCACCAAGGCGCTAGCCGACGCTGGCATCGTAGGGCAGCAGGTCGCCTTCAGGGGTGGCTGGATCGACATGCCCAAGTGCGACTGCGGTCACGACGAGATCAGGCACTACACCTTCCTCATCGGAGTGCTGGACGAGCCGGTGGGAGTTGAGTCGACGTGCGAGTTCTGCGACTGCCAGACCTTCACCCAGCGGTCTGTGGTGCGCTAGGGCGCTGGCTACTTGGCGAGGGTTGCCGGTCGCTTGGCTCCGAGGAGGAGGCCAAGGGCTGGCACCTTCGCTTCAGCCGCGTGCAACACGGTGCTGTAGGCGGTAGCCACAGCCGGAGCGACGTAGGCGAACGCCTGCGTGGGGGTCAGGGAGAAGCCCACCTTTGCAGCCCACGACACGAGGAGGCCGACTACGGCAGGCACCACGTATCGGGTGACCGTAGCGCCCAGCGCCTTTGGGTCGATGCTGACCGCTGGGGAAGCGGGGGTTGCTTCAGTCGTTGGCGCTTGGTCGGGCATGGCTTGACTCCTTAAGTAAAGCGTCTTGAATCCCAATGTTAGTCGCTGCTTCGACTCGGTGCCAGCCTAGGTGGCGCTCGATCTTATCTTCGATGCTGTCGAACCTCAAGTCGATCCGTTCGAAGTGGGCGTTCGTCTTTTTGAAGTCGGCCTCGAAGCCCGCCAGCCGTTCGTTGATGACGTTCAGCCCCGACTGGACTCCGTTGTTCACGGTCTGGTTGTCGGCGTGGTTATTCTTGTTGCCCTTATGCACCGAGTACCAAGTAGCGGTGGCCGTGAGCAGCGCCGGAACAGCACCGATGCAGGCTGCGATGACGTAGGGCGAGGTGGTCGGTGAGGTCGCCGCTCCGAGGATCATTGCAGAAGTTTAGAGCAAGGTTCGCAAACCGCAACCTATGAAGCAACACCGCAGTCGTAGAGAATAAAGTGCGCTTCGGTGATAGACACCGTGGGGTAGTTGTCGGGAATATCGCCCGCTGGCGTGACCGTGAGTCGCCAGTCGAACAGCGAAGTCCACGAGTTCGGCGTGATCGGTGCGCTGGGGGTCTTCCAATAGGTGGTGAAACCGTTGAGCGTGATCGCTTCCGTGTTCTGCAGGCCGGTGACGTCAACCCGAGCCATTTCGTAGTAGACGTCATCCCCCGCCGTGATTGAGTCGGGGGTCACCACCGAGAGGACAACTTCGCTGTAGGCACGGGAGGCAACGAACGAGCCGGTTGTCGATGAGGTAGCCGTTCCCGAGACGTGCACCACGTCGTTCAGCACCGTGTATTGGTAGGGGATTGGGCAGGAGGCTCCGGTGCTGTTGGCAACGGGGTCGTACGCCCCGTAGAGGCCGCTCAGGGGGAACGTAGCCCTAGGCGTTAGGTCGGCGGGGGTCACGTTGTTGCGGATCAGCACGACCCCCATGGAGGCCGTTCCACAGCCAAAGGCGTTGGTGGTAATCGTCGTGCCGTAGGCTCGGTCGACGTTGTTGATGTTCGGACCTACGATCACCGCCTCGCCGCTCAAGTCAATCAGGCTCTGCACGTCTGTTGCCGAGCCAACGTCCACAACCAGTTGCTTTTCACCATTGGCACGGTTGTAGTTCCAATGCCCCACGAAAGACACCGCTGACGGAGTTGTCGCTCCGGTCAGGCCGTTGTTGGGATACATGCCCGTCGCTGTAATATTGAAGGAGGAGCGCCCGTCGAATGATCCTCCACCCGGCGAGCCATGGTCAACCGTGAAGGTGATCGTTCCCTCGGCTCGATACAGGCGGTTTGGCAGGAACGGGGCGGCGAAACTCGCAACGGAAACCGTGGAACCATCGGTGTAGGGCGCAGTCCCGTTGATCAGGGAACTCTCAATGGTGGAACTAATTCCGATAATCGAGGACGGCGAGCGCAGTTGCCCGATGGTGTCCTTGTTTGCCCCCGCTAGCGAGCAGAGAACGAAGCCGTCTTCACCAGAGAGAACACACCAAACCGTGTCGCCAAGGTTGGGCACGTAGTTTTCAGCGAAGCGGAACCCGTGCATCGGCGCAGAGTCTCCCGCCAACTGCACGGAAACCATTGGGTAGGAGTGAGCCCCACTGGGCAGGATGGTGGAATCCCAGTTGGGGTCGTAGCCCACAACCTGCCCCATTCGAATGACGTCGTTCGGGGGTAGCGCCTTCTGGTTGTTGTTGGTGAGGGCGTTGACGAGTTTTCCGTAGTCGAAGGTCATTAGTATGCCGTGCTGTATTCGGCCACCCGAATGGCGTCCTTGCGACTTCCAATCCTACGCTCACGGGCGGTGATCTCAATAGCCCCGTCGAGCCCTAGAGGGATCGTCAACTGGTCAATGTAGTGGTTGTTGGAACCAGCGTTGTCCAAGTCGGTCGGGTCGATGATAATAGTCCCCTTGCGGTAGCGCAGTTTGGGGTGAAATG
>Ga0007819_1000679_pt1 | contig 11265 bp, 9 predicted proteins | sample CryBogCBE07Jul09_FD_71203 | JGI IMG/M metagenome (GOLD analysis project Ga0007819, IMG submission 71203) | Freshwater microbial communities from Crystal Bog, Wisconsin, USA - CBE07Jul09 | ecosystem: Environmental > Aquatic > Freshwater > Lake | place: Crystal Bog, Wisconsin, USA | collected... | reverse complement strand
GCAGCCCAGGAGTTGTTGAAAGGAAAGGTTCCGATCGAAAAGCTCTTGATGAGCAAGCAACTCGCCTCGGCGTACAAGGGTCCTCAGGCCCACGTGGCCGTACGGGACAAGATCAAGGGGCGCGCGCCAGGGTCCGAGCCGCAGCAGGGTGATCGGGTCGCCTTTGTTATAGTAAAGGGCGATGGAAAGATGTACGAAAAGGCTGAGGATCCCACGTGGGTCCAAGAAAAGGAAATTCAGGTTGATTACCAGTACTATTTTTCGAACCAGTTCAAAAAGCCCGTTCAGGACTTGCTCGAGCCTCTCGTCGATGCGAACATCATTTTCGATAAGCGATTCATGGTCAAGACCGCGAGCTCTTCCGAAATAGAAGCTCGTAAAGATTTCCTTGCTCGATTCGGAAAGAGTTTAAAAGGGTAATGCTCTATAATAATATGGAGGAGCGCATCCTCGAAGTCGTAAGAACTGAGATAGCTCGTCAAAGAGAGCTCGAAAACAGAGCCATTTTCGAAAAGATTTCAACTTTGTACGATATTCCTGTAGAACGTCTTGTCAAGGATGCGAGGGGCATCGAAACTCCCTTTTGCAAGGGTATCCTCAAAAGCCACGAGCGCTGTCTCAAAAAGCCAAAAGAGAATGGATACTGCGGTTTTCATCAAAAGCAGGCTCCGAAGCAGGCCGAAACGGTCCGGCCTTCCGTGGAAGAGCCTCCTCCTCCATGGGCTACTTAGAGATTTAGGACCTTTTTCATCTAATGGATAAATCAAAGATTCTTCTCGCAAGTCTTGAACGTTTCTATGAAATTTCCGAGAATAAAACTCAACTTCATGAGATTCTCGGTCGCGGAAACGTTAAAGGTCCTTCTCTTCGACGGCTCGAATGGTTCGTTACCAACTACGCCAAGACCGAGCACGTTACATACACGGCCCCGAATGGCAAGATGTTCACGGTCCATGTAGCCTACAAATCAAGTTTGGACGGCTACAGCAAAAAGCTGTTCGATCCATTCTGTCGAACGGCCCGCATAGAATTTCAGGGACTAACGACGACGGTCGCCCAACTAAATTTTATTCGATGGTGCATAACAAACGGTATTATAGACCATCTCAAGCAAATGCTAACCGCGCAAACCCCCGTTCAAATTCAAGAACAGTGTAGCCATAGTAAAATAGATAAAATTGGTAGCCCTGAGTTATTTGGGTCGAATATGACGGGTTAAACGTAAGAGTTAGTAAACTTGTCTGTGTGTTTAATTTTGAAAAATTAAGAAATCCTCCTTGATTGTACTCGGATGGACTGAGTCCAAACGAGTACATGTAGATATTTCGGGAAGGGGTCGATAGTCCGTGCTCCATCGGTTGTTTAAATGCATAATACAAACTTCCCTGGAAAGTACTAGAAATATCGACATTGTTTAAAGTAATTTTCGCGGTTCCTATAGGATCCACGAAATTAACAGGAACATTATTGGAAGATGCGAAAGCTACGTTAACGCCCGTCTTTATGTATGAAGTACTGTACCCATAACTATAGCGACTATTTACATAGGCGCCACTTGGCTTTCCGCTCGAATCCGTAGTGCTTTCGTAATTTTTATTTCTAAAAAACCAAAACATACTCTGAACGGGAAAGTTGGCCGATAATTCCTGGACGGCCTGGCTCGTTCCTGCCCCAAAAGAAGTTGGCGACTCTTTTTTGACCCGAGGAACTATAAACCTAAGTGGAGTATTCTGATAATAAAGTTTTTCTTCATTTTCAAGTAAAATTTCTTCCGTTATCAAGGCTGGATTTGTAAAATCGAGTGTCGATGGGCTACTCGACCACCAACAGCTCGGATTGAACGTGAACCGAAGATATAGCCGCTGATTCCACATAGCACACATGGGAAAAAATGGTTTTCGCAATCTTTCTCGGCCCTTGTTTGAATGCGAATGTCGGCGGCAAAAAAAGAGCTCCAGGGGACAGACTATCGTTTGGGAAGTCGCGCCCGTTATACCCGAGTTGAAACCCCCAGCAATAGAATACATTCCTTTCTGCTCATCGGCATCCAGAAACATCTGGTCTCTGATTATGTACCAGTCATCATATAGAGTCTCAATGACCGTCTCATTTACCATAAAATCAACTTGGGATATAAGGGCCCGACCCAAGTTTTCATTCAAAGTATAACTCGTGGCCGGAATAGTGCATGTAAAATACATATTAGATATGAGATGTCCAAAATCCTGGGGGCGCAACTCGAGCATCACGGTCTGTCCCTGATAAGTTGTCAAAGAGGGAAGTGGTATAACTTTTTGGTACATTGAAAAGTTTGTATGTTGCTTAAATTTATTCTTCCACTGGGACTTTTCAACATCGTGCGATATCATGTACTTGTCTTGTGGCCCGACCGCGAAGAGGGACAGAACTGAACCACTGCTAAATCCCTTGTTTTTTAGGTCATTGTAATTGTGGACCTCCTCCGGTGGATCCGCAAGTTCTGTTCCGAGGTCCCTAAGGGGAACATATGTACTTTTAATTCTAGGATTTACATCGACGGGTTTGCGATTTTTCAAGTCGGAGGTGTAGAAATTTGCGGGAACAAACTGTATGCTATATTTTGGCTCAAAAATCATAGTCGGTGAACCCTTCAGGAAGATGGGCGCGTCCGTGTTGGCCGGAATACTCGAGTCTATGGGCATCAACCGGGCGATCGAATTCGATATCGTGGTTATAACACACGGGCCGATAGTCGGTAGACCGACGACATACCACCCGACCGCCGTTCCTTCCGGAGGAGGTGCGCTAAAAATAATCTGAGGAACGTGCTCCAGAACTGAAAAGTTTCCATAGACCGGCCCGGACCTTTGACTCGTCGGATTGGGAACTTGATTGGGCGGATAAAGAGTCGCTCCGATCGAATGATTCACGCCTTCTATAAACTGGTCCACATCTGACTGGAGCGTAAATTTCCAGTTGTACCTTTCACTCGAGCGTGAAGTAACAGAGGTCGACCCGGGTGTATTGCTCGAACTCGTTATCTGTATATTTCCGACTATCCCAAATATGCCTATGGCCGTCCAGCCACTCCCTAAACTGAAGCCTGGCCAGGGCGTCGTTGCATAGTACGTCACTTCTTGCTGACCAGTCACTTTATAAAACCCATTCACATTTATTGGTTGAAAAATAGGCGGAGGGTTGTTTGAAGTTGATCCGGGACCGGGAGTTAGCGTGGTCTTTACTGTATTCTGGACGGCCAAAGTCTGAGCTATAACTTTGGTTCCTCCTAACAGTGATATAATTTTGTTTTGAATATAGCGTTCTACATCCAAAATATGAGAATTGTTCAGTACGTCTATGGCATTTTTTTGCTCGTACTGCTCAAATTGGAACACCTTCGTGTACATCCTATATTTCGCTCAGATTATTCTTCCATAATTGAACCACGGTTGTTCCTTTGAGGGCCGCGCGGTCGCTCGCCCGTTTAGCTATCAGATCGAGAAGTTTCTGGACTTCTTCTCTGGTGTACTGATACGTCTTGATATCGAGGAGCTTTGGCCAGAGAGCCTCCTTGAACTGGGACCCCCGCAGTTGGCCGTGAATCTGCTCCAAAGGAACGTTCAGAACCTTGAGAGATCCCTCTATGACGCCCCGAATGAACCGGGCCTTTTCATTGAGCCAGCTAATTTCATTGTCAAATTCGTGGATCAGCCAGGACTTGCGTTTCTTGTAAATCTCCAACCGGACCTGAATATAGTCGACCAAAATCTCTTCCGGGCTTGCGTATTTTTTCACGGCTCCGTTTGGTCCTATGAGATACATATTCGAGGTGTGAATCGTCTTCGTCAGACCCAGGTCTTTGATGGGGTCCATTATGCCCGCCCCGGGCCAGATGCGAAAGTCGGGCGTCGTCTCGGTGGAGTGGTTCTCGAACTTTTGGATCGTTCCCTTCTCCAGTAAGTCGTCCAAGTGTTCCTTGAAATCCTGGATCCACTTTCCCGGGGGGAGTTCCGTCACGTGAAGCTGAGAGCCCTCCTTCTCCACCAGGCCCGACATGACCCACGTATGCTCCTTGGTCTTTGTAATTCGACCCTTGAATCCCTTGAAGTACGGAACCATAGGGACCATCGCAACCTGGTCCAGGGAACACAAGATGTTGTGCTTAATAGTCTCGAGATTATAAGGTGGAACATAACAACTGAAACCCGTTCCGATACCCTCGGCCCCATTCACCAGAATCATAGGAACGATCGGGGCGTAAAAGGTCGGCTCGACCTTTTGTCCATCGTCAAATACATAGTTTAGAACGGGCGAATCACTCGGATCGAAAATCTTGCGGGTCCAGGGCGCCAGGCGGGTGAATATGTACCTTGCACTGGCCGCATCCTTCCCGCCCGCCAGGCGCGTTCCGAACTGTCCCGAGGGCTCGAGGAGATTGAGGTTATTGGCCCCTACAAAGTTCTGTGCCAAGTTTACAATGGTTCCTTGTAGACTCGTCTCCCCGTGGTGGTACGCCGTCTGCTCGGCTACATATCCTCCGAGCTGGGCAACCTTCATGTCGGTCGTTAGATTCTTCTTCAGGCAGGCGTAAATAACTTTGCGCTGAGAAGGTTTCAGCCCGTCCGCGACGTGCGGAATAGATCGTTTGATATCCTCGGCACTAAAATTTGCCAGATCGCGATAGACAAAATCGGTCACCCCAAGAGTCTTAAGGGCCCCGTAAGGAACACCCTTTGGGGGGCTGGCCATATGGGTCGTGAGCCAGCCTTTTCGGTCGTCCGCATGAGCCTTGGCAAATGCCAATGACATCGACTCGTCCATTTTTGGATCAGAATTGAAAGAGACCGTTAGCCTCTCAATTTGTTTGAAATATTCCTTAGCCTCTGAACTCGTCGAAGTTCCCAGACCCTTGTAGTACTTTGTCCCTGTCGGGGGAGCGTCCTGCCCGGCCATCGCTTCCCGGAAAGCTTCCTCCGTAAAATACCACTGCTTTCCAGCCTTGATGACCGGAGTCACCATCGAGACCACAAAGCCCAATTCGATCAGGTTCGGCCAATAGACGTGAAACATATTCAGGACAAGGCCTTTGATGTGGCTCCCGTCCAGGTCCGCATCGGTCATGACCATCAGACGGCCGTACCGCAAGTCCCGAAGGGACGTGTAAACCTTTCCGTGCTGAAGTCCAAGAATCTTCTTCAGATTGCTAAACTCTTCATTATCGGTCACCTGCTTGATCGTCGCGTCCCGGACGTTTCGGGGCTTGCCCCGGAGCGGAAAGACCCCGTAGGCGTTGCGGCCGACGACGCTGAGCCCCGCGATCGCCAGCGCCTTGGCCGAGTCCCCCTCTGTTATGATAAGGGTACACTCATGGGACTTGTGGGTCCCGGCCCAGTTGGCGTCATCCAATTTTGGAATACCAGAGATGTGAGACTTTTTCGAACCATCCGTCTTCTTGAGCTCCTTGTCCACTTTGGCCGCCCCAAGGGCCACGAGCTCATCGTAGATTCCTGTTCCGAGAATGTCTTTGATAAACTTTGGCTTCATCTCTATAGCCTCGGTAATTCGCGAGGTGCACTCCGACTTTGTCTGACTTGAAAATGTCGGGTTGGTTATAACGGCCCGAACAAAGACGAAAAGCGTTCCCCGGGCCTGGTGCGGACGGATCGGTAGATTTTTTGTACTAAAAATACCATCCAGAACTTGTTTGACTACTTTTTCAACGTGCGTTCCACCCTTGTGAGTGCATATCCCGTTGACCCATGAACACTGCTGGAACCCATTTTTAGAATGACCTACGACAATGTCCAAGGACGTTCCGTCGGCCCTTTCGCCCGTGTGCATCTTGGCCAGAGAAGTTAAACCGTGCATACGGGCATAGTCTTCCAAAGAATTTACCTGGAGTAATTTTGAGTTAAAATATACTTGAGCCTTGCTACACCACATGGCCGCGTCCCAGGTTCTCTTCTCGGCCATCTCCCTAAAATTTTCAGATCCGAACCGGGTCCAATCCGGTGTGAATCCTATACGTACATAGGCCAGTTCGGACTTTGTCTCGATTATGGGTCGTTCACATTGACTCATGTTCTTGGTCCAAGTCTGACTGTAGACTTTTTTCCCATCACTAATTTTGATCCAAAATTTGGAGGAAAAGACATTGGCCAACTTGGCTCCGTACCCGTTTCGACCACCGGTCACCCTTTGCTCTTCGTCATTATAGTTTGAACTTGTAAGCAGGTGCCCAAATATGAGTTCGGGGATCCACAACGGGACCCCATCAGGGTCGCGTTCGGTTCCATGCGTTCTGATGGGAATCGGAACTCCTGAATTTTCGATCAAAATTGATCCATCATTGGACACATCAACTTTGATCTGTGATACCTTTCTGGGATGAAGAGAGTACTGATCTATGGCATTGACCAGAACCTCGTCAAATATTTTTACCAGTGCAGGTGAAACAACAGGATTAGAATTTTTGAACCCAGATCCGTCCCGAACCCAAGAGGCGGTTGGCTCAGGGGTGAGAGACCCGACATAGGTGTCAGGTCGTTTGAGAATGTGGTCAACATGTGAGAGGCGTTCATATTGCTGCATACTCATGTTAGGGGCCTAGCCTTTATTTTCCTCGCCAACTTTAGAATGGGCCTGAAGCAATCCAAGTTTGTTCCGGAGGTTCCGGTTCCCATACCGACTGATAACTTTGATACCTATGTGATAAATATGGACAAGAATAGAGCCCGTCTTGCCAGTTTCAGGTCGGAATACATCAAGACGGACCTGAGAACAAAACCATTTATTCGCTTTGCGGCCGTTAATGGGTTTCAACTGGGCGAACAAATAAAGGATATTGTTTCGTCAAAGGTCTGGCTCGGTCTCAATTTTTTGACCGAAACAAAAAAGCGTATAGGCCGCGATCAGTTGACTCCGGGAATGATCGGGTGCTACCTGAGTCATTATGGAATTTACAAAGACATCTTAGCCTCCGGAAAACCATATGCTCTCATTTTTGAAGATGATGCTAAAATCTATCCTTCAATATACCAAAATGTTATTCAGCATATTGAAGCCGGTTCTATTTTCCCACAAGATTGGGATATTATTCTGTTGGGTCATTGGTGTAAGAATTGCCAAGAGGCCGGAACGCCCAACTATAAAATACCCAAATATTTCTGGGGAACTCACGGATACATGATAAGCCGCAAGGGCTGTCAAGTTATGATGCAGTACAGAGAGCCCGAAATTACACTCCAAATTGATAGTTTTATTAGTTTGTTGAGTCAGAAGAATGTATTGAAGATTTATGCGACCCACCCGTCTTATGTTTCGACCTCTAATTTTGGAACCGACATACAACTTAATGTCACACCCGCAAAATAAGCGGACGTGGAAACACGTGGTCATAGAATCCGCCGAGTTGGAGTATTATGTGCGCAAAAAAGAAGAGGACAAAGTTTCCACCGACCGCCTTGCCGACGGCATACCCGTGGTTTTTGGCCAGGACGCCCTCGCCCATTGCCGTAAACGCTCCGAATACTATAGCCTCTTTAATAAGAGCCATAAATCCCTGTGGATGCATTCTGTGAGCGCCCAGGGCCAGAACCACCATAAATCCGGCCAGTCCCGCTCCAACCGTAATAACAGGTTTCGTTAGTATAGCCTGTTCTTTCCCTTCTCCCTGGGTCGTCTCACCCCCTCCCGTTATCGCGTTAAACCCCGAGAGTTCGCGCAATACATTGTAGGTGAAAAATAGAAAAAATGTTAAAAACGCCAGACTCGGAATCAGTTGGGACTGGCCGCGCATATATGCGATGATCGCTATGGCTATTGCCGAAGTTCCGCCGACCGACAAGCAGTCCCACATAAACTTGCGGGGATTCTCATTGATATAATCCTTGTGGCCATTCACAAAGGATAATATCAATAATGCCGTTAGTAGGGCAAATTTGCCGAACTTTATTACATTGTAGAACACTGTTGTAGTGCTCATCTATGGTATGTTAAGAAATATTCCTGATGATGAGGGCCATGAGGATCAGAAGTATGAGAAGGGTCGATACCCGTATTTTAATGTCCAAATATTTGTCGGCCCCGTCGCAGCCTGAGATCCACTCGGCGAAAGCATCATCGTATGATACCCATGGCTTGTTGATGCGGTTATTAACTATATTGTGAACATCGACAGACCACTTGAAGTACTCGAGGTTGTGGCCTTCTGGGGGAAAAGGGCGCTCACTCAATACCTGAGCGTAATGGACCCGGCACGCCGGGCACGGAAGAACCTCGGTATAGGTGCTCACAAAGGTCCTGAGGGCGTTATAGTCGTCTGCATAAAGACACGCGAGGTGGAGTGCTCCCCAAAAGTAGGGACCGAATTTTTGGGGACAGATACCCATCTATTTTTAGACTAGAAATAAACTTGTTCATACGTACGCAGGGTTCATTTTGCACGTCTTCTTTCCTCTACCCCGTCAAGTGCGGGACTTCCTCCTGCATTTGAACACCCGCTATACAAGTTTGGCGTAGCTCCCATAGGACACTTAACACATAAACCAGGGTTCAATAAGTGAGGAACAAAACCTGAATCGCAATTTTTATAATGTGTTCTCAACGACCACCCGCTTTTCCTGGGATAAAGTGCTATTATAAATAGTATAGCAATTATAGCGTAAGCTATATTTTTTTTATTCATTATAATATTAATAAATATTTTAAAAACCTCCTCTTAGTCTCAAGACCAGATGTAGGGTGCTTTCTTTTTGAATATTGTAATCAGCAAGGGTACGACCATCCTCGAGCTGTTTTCCCGCAAAGATGAGACGCTGCTGATCGGGAGTAATTCCTTCCTTGTCTTGGATCTTGGCCTTTACATTATCGATAGTGTCCGAAGATTCAACTTCGAGCGTTATAGTCTTGCCGGTCAGAGTCTTAACGAATATCTGCATTTACTAATCAGGAAGTATTATTTTTAAGTCTGTCATAAATGAAACGGGCCTTGTTCCTTGTGACTATCCAGCGGAGTCTTGAACTTGTCGGTAATTTTGAAACAAAATTGTTAGAATTTTTAAGGACCCTCTGAACATTGAGAAGTCGGGAGGTGTTGACATTTGCCCGAAGATTCCCAAAGTGTTGTCTCAGATTAATGTTAGGATTTAGACTCAATTTATACAGAAGTTCTTCCAGGCGCATCTGGGGTCGCGCCAACAGTCTTGGCCGTCTTACTTTGTAATTATTTTCGGGGGGCAAGTAGGTTATCCCACGGGTCCCTGGCTTTGGGGGACGATGCTGCCTATTAATGTATGGTGCGTATCGAAAACGCTCGCGGGTCCCCGAGGGCGCCCGGCCTCGCTCACCTTCCCAGCCCGCCCGTGGAGCATTCATTCCGGTAAAGTTTGTACTCTTGAAATTTCCCGGAGGCAAACAGGCATTCACAATGTAGACGCCCTTTCCTAGAGTGTTCACGACGGTCCGAAGGAGAAGCGCACTTCCGTGATTTATTTGATTGTAAATTTCAGACCGCAGAGGGGCTGGTTCATATTTTAGGTTGCTACCGGTCGTAGTTCTTTTTCGAGTTATTGGAAGTTTCCACACGTACCCAAAGGATGGATACTTGGCATTCTTGAATTCAAGTGAAACTTGTGGACACTCTTCTCCCTCGAAAAAGGTTCTCGAAAGGATCTCTCCGTGATGGACCCCAGAAGCTCCCGCCTCGCCCCGAAAAAAGTTGACGAGTTTATTATTTGAACCAAAATACTGTTCGGCCAGAATGCGACCGGCACTTATAAACATGCACCGTCCGGGTTTTGCCAGGAGTATAACAACGGTTCCCTTTGGAACAGTCCAAGAGATGTTGTTATTGTTGTTATTTGTCGAGAGTCGACCGTGGGCCTCCACGAGTTTTGAACCAAATCTTCTATGAGTCCGAACTATTCGTTCTTCTAATTCGGCTGAAACTTGAGCACCTCGAGTTCCATACATATCATTGTTTAGGTTTTTTTTTGGCTGCACGACGGCTCCTATTTGCTTCGTTCTTGGTTTTTATGTAGTTCTTCATTCGAGCTATTTCTTCCTTTGTAAGGGTCGGTCTTTTAGCCTTGAGAAAATCTGCGCGAGCCTTGGCTGTTTTTAGGCCGTTAATATTACTAAACTTGGAATTTGGGCTTTTGTATCTTGATATAAAATTGCGAACCGTGTTCCGGTTGTTCTTGTTGAGTTGGGCCCAATAGTTGGAAAATTTTTGTTCAACATTCTTGCGACGGGTAGTTCTGGGACTGTTCACCGGTGGGGCCGGCCGTAGCTTTTCAGCGAGTTTTAGTAAAAATGTCGCTCGGGCATTTTCATTCACTCTGTATCCGGCATTTTTCAAGTTTTTTATTGTGTTCAGAGCCACTTGGCGATTTGTAGCATTCTTTAGCAACGAGTTGAAGAAAGCTTTATTGAGAACAGGGGCGTTCTTTTCACGGGCTCTGGCGCGTTTAATGGCTGAAATCTCTGCAGGAGTCAGGTACGCCCAGTTTCCTCTCGCAAGACGTTCCTCAAAGTTGTTCACTCGTGTGTAAATTCCCAGTGGCGTCTTAGTCTTTTTGTACTTGAGTTTGCACGAGATGCGAATTCCCTTTGTATATTCCCGATTGTTAAATATCGCGTAGTTGTACACAAGGTAATCAATTTGTCCACCCGCGAAAAAGTCGTAAAATCGAGCAATTTCTCTGTCTATAACCTTGCTGAGATCTACTGGATCCCACCAGTTACACGGGAATGGCTTGCGTTGGTTCGAATCGAACAGGTAGCCCTTTCCTCCACACATGAACCCGGTCAATGCGTGATACTTGTGAGCTATCGTGTTTGGTGCGCTCGAATTTCCGATCGTAATTGAACAACACATGAGGTCATATGATTTTGGTCTAAACTTTGGGATTGCCGACATGGAATTTCGCCCGGACGCTTTGCAGATTGCAAACTGAGGACGCTTCTTGGCGTATTCAGGAGGAAGATCTCCAGCAGAATTTGCTACAAGATAATTTGTTATACCCAGATGCTTTAGAATCTTGGGAAGCTCCTCTCCCGGGAACGCCCCTTGACCGCCGCCGTGCACCTTGGCCAAAGTTCCGGCAAGACTGGCCCCTCCGAGAATCTGGGCCGAGCGGCCCGCTTTGAGTGACATTGAGCGCGGGCCGGACCGAAAACACAAATATTGGTCCAAAAATTTATAAAAATATATTCGTTTTGTTTTGATAATATTAGCCCTGAGTGGGCACGGAGCGTCTAGCCCGTCATCAAAATAGGCTTTTT
>Ga0007819_1000678_pt1 | contig 11269 bp, 9 predicted proteins | sample CryBogCBE07Jul09_FD_71203 | JGI IMG/M metagenome (GOLD analysis project Ga0007819, IMG submission 71203) | Freshwater microbial communities from Crystal Bog, Wisconsin, USA - CBE07Jul09 | ecosystem: Environmental > Aquatic > Freshwater > Lake | place: Crystal Bog, Wisconsin, USA | collected... | reverse complement strand
AGTCACGATCGCATTTGTGTAAACCGTAGAACCCACGGTAACCATTGGGAGTGTCAACTGATTATTCATCGGGTTGTATGAATCTGCTGCGATTGCCTGACCAATGCTTAAGATAAGAGCCAGCAAAAAACAGGTTAAATTTGAATTCATTAACCATTGAAACATGATGATGACTCCTGTGTCGCTGTACACATTATCAGAATGAGGTTAACAATTTTTATGAAGCCACTAAGGTGAACTTATATTCCATTCGTCTGCAATCTCACCATTAGTCCTAGAGGGACTTGTATCTTTAGGCAACCATGAATGAATGTATTGGGATTTAACTCCTCCTGGGCTGACAGTTAGTCGCAGGTGGCCCGAACTGCCTAAGATGGTTCCAGATAAATAATTGTAACTACTTGCAATAGATTTATAGTTTGAATAATTTATTGCTGAAGGTTGCGGAACCTCTTGATAAACAATTCCGTCAAGAAATTGTCGTGCGTATAAATGATCATGTCCGTGAAATACCGCAGTTACCTTGTATTTAACAAGCAAATTATGTATTGGCATTTGCAAATTTGGGCGATGAGTTGCAAAAGAATTGGCTCCGTTAATGTCTAAACCGCCCCACTCATAATATGGTGCAGCTTCAACACCTCCTCGCATTGCAGACAACAAACCACCAACTAAATTATGCAGAAAAATAAATTTAAACTTGGCATTACTTTTAGATAAAGTATCTGATAACCAATTGTATTGTGAGATACCCAAAGTCATGGCCCATGGGTCAGAGGAACCAGAAGTGGGCGTATTCCAAAATGGATCTAACACAATAAATTGTGCATCACCCCAAGTCCAAGAATACCAAGAGGCTCTTTGTCCTGTAAATATATTTTGGTAACTATCTCCGCTAAAAAAATTATTTGGCGTTGGATTCAAAAAGTAATTTAGTCTTGCAGATGTTGACCAAATCGAGATATTTTGAGATGTACCGTCGTTTAACCAACCTAACTCACCATCATGATTCCCATTAACAAGAAACAAGGGAATCGAACCAGTTATTAGTCCATAATTATTTCTCTCATACAAATATCGGCGAAAGACAGTACTTGAATCAGTTGCACGAACAGCGTTTGCACTTAGAGGCACTGAATACTTCTCGGTCATAAAAGTGTCGCCTAGATCAATATGAAAATCAGGTCGATCTTTGGAAATATTAGCAAGCGTTAAATAATATTGACTCAAATCCGAATTTTCATCTAAGTGAGAATCAGCCTGTACGGTGAAAGTAAATGTTTGACCGCTTGGCCTTGCTGTGTGAAATGTCTGTTCCGCCGATATATGCTCATGCCCAAGTGCATCAATTTGAACAACCTGATAGTAATATTGGGTATTCGAATTTAATGAATTGACAAGACATTTAAAGGGTTGATGGGGAATACTGCTAAAAGTGCTTGTTTTATTTGTATATTGATTGGATTGATTTCCATATTGAAGATAAAAGCTAGCTCCATCAGTCCCGCTCAAAAAACTTAAAGTTACAGATTGATCTGAAATGCCACCCAATAAAATACTTGCTTGAAGTGGAAATAGATTCAAAGAAGATTTAGTAAAATAATCATAAAGTTCTATCGGTTGACCTTGGTTGCAGTTTATTGGGAATACTGAGCAAAAGAATGAGTTAGTACTTCCAACATCAAGTATCTTGCCGCCACTTAACGGGCCCATGACATAAACTTCATTTCCTGAAATTCCTAGGTAATTACCTGTGCTTGAATAATACCGGTATTCATATGGATCTTGAAAAGAATTGACTGCGTGGGCTGGAAAATAATATGGGTAAGCCATTTCGGCCCAATTCATTAAAGAATCTGAATCAACGCGGTTATTTAAAGTTGCATTATTGATAGTTTGATTAATGTTAAATCTTGAATTGGGAATTTGAGAATGCGATATGACTGTATCAATAGACACAATCGAATTAACCGGATCTGGCAAAACCACAAAAGATTGCTGGCTCGAATTATTTGAACACCCTTCCAAAAAAAGCAAACATAAAATTAAAACGAATCTTTGCGAAGTAACTGTTACGAACATGATCATTTCCGTTGCTTCATTGAATGGTATAACTGAATACTGGCTGACCACTCTGCTTTCCTGGCCCTTCATCAACTTGCAAATAGGTTCTTACATATTCAACTTTGACACGATCTGGCGATACACTTACCCTGGTATAACCTGAATTGGGAAATCGTTCACCGATTAAATAAGCATCACTGTTATACAAGGCGTAAAAAGGATCTGCAGGCTCTGATAAGGTCTGATAAGTTACTCCATCTAAATTTTGATGAACCCAAATATGATCATGACCTTGAAAGAAAATGGTAACCTTGTTGTTGACCAATAAATTATGGATTGGATTTGCCCAGCCTTGTCTATTTTGAGTAAATAGGTATGCTCCAGTATTATCTTGGCCTCCCCATTCCCATAAATTTGCTATGTCGACACCGCCGCGACCAGTCCCCATAATATGGTGCGCAAAAACAAACTTATATTTTGCTTTACTCTGTTCAAGAGTACTTTTTAGCCATTGATATTGCTGGATTCCATGAGTTACATCCCACATATTACTTCTTTTAGCAGAACCACCAAATACATTGTCTACTGGTACGGGGGATTCCCAATAAGGATCAATGACACAAAATAAAGCATCACCCCAAGTCCAAGAGAAATAGTTTTTAAGTAATCCGATGAAGGGAATTACTTCTGTGTTACCAGAATAAAATGAGTCACTAGATGGCTGAATGTAATAAAGATTCCTAGCATTTTGAGCCCACACAGCAACATTATTTGATGTTCCATCTAATAGGTATCTAGCTGCTTGCTCGTGGTTTCCATTGGTCAGAAAAACAGGAGATGAAGCACCAACAATACCTAAAAAAGGACGCTGCAGTGTATATCTAGCAGCAACTTCGGCTTGAGTAATAGTGCTAGAGTCCAAAGTATCAACACTGAAATCATCGCCACTGGTCATATAAAAATCCGGATGATCGTTGCTAGCTGTTGTTAAAGTCCTTGAATAAAGGTTGGGGTCAAATTGAGTTTTAAAACGCTCGGGATGTGAGTCTCCTTGAATGTCAAAGATAAAACTACTTCCAGGAGGCCGAGCTGTATGAAAAGAATACTCTCCCATTGATACAAAAACTTTACTACCTGTCAATTGAACAAATAGCTGATAAAAATAAGTTGTATCGGGAAGTAAATTGGTTAAATAAATATTAGTAGGTTGGCTTGCAACAAGCGCAAAAGTTGGGGACTGGAGATTTGGTTTTTGGCTTGTAGTTCCATAACTTAAATATATATTTCCATTTTGATCAGGAGTGAAAACACTTGCTCCAACTGATGTTTTGGCAGGAATACCTAAAATAACGTTCCCATCAAAGCCATTACTCAAGGCGCTGGCACCCGAAGTCGAGACAGATGTGGACGAACTTTTATTGGATAGATTTGAACAACTTGATGGATTAATACTGCAATAGAAATCGCTAAGTGCTCCTACTAGCATTAGTGTTCCTCCTGAAATAGGACCCAATATATACACATTATTACTAGAAAGACCAAGATAATTTTGTGTACTTGGATAGTACCTATAGGTGTAACTCTGATAAATTTGATTCAACTGATGTTGAGGAAAATATTGAGGGTAAGCGGTTTCTGCCCAGTCAAATAAATTTGTTGCATTTAAGGTATTTGTACCATCACCAGATGCAGCTTGTACTTGAAAAACTAAATTTGTAGGTACAGTTGTGACTAAAAGATCACCTTTAATTGCAAAAGTTGGATTTGGAAGGAGTGCTCCGCTTCCTGCATCAGGATGATTGCTAGGGCCACATGAGATCAAGAATGGCAAAACGATAAGTAGAAAGAAAAATTTAAGAAATTGAAAATTCAGCAATTCAAAAATGAACAACATAATTAAATCCAGATTCAAATGGTTGCGAGTGAGAGTTCACTAATTAAATCAGTAGCCATTACATCATCTTGAGGGGATAGGCTGAGAAAATATATTGATATACTAAAAACCAATAAAAATTCGAAAACCAAAACCTTAGGTTTTAGACATAAAGTAATAAATTGCAAGAATGAATTTACTAAAACCTCAATGAAGAAAAATTTTGAATTTGACCGAGTTGTTTTAACTGCATCTTTGATTAATTTTTCTTCAAAACTAGAACTAAATTCGGGAATAGGAAGTGATTTAATGACATCTTCAAAAAAAAATTTCTCTTCAGCAAAATTATCATATTCCTCCATTTCAATCCCCTAGATAGTTTTTGAGTATTACTTTTGATCGAAATAAGAGTTGATCAACCGAATTTTTATTCATGCTCATAACTACACCAATTTCAAGTGCGGTTAAATCATGATAAGACCACAGCACGATAGCCATTCTTTGCTTGGGATTTAATTTCTTAAGCGCAGAATGAATATCTAGTGAAACATCTTTGCGATCCTTATATGTGCCAAATAATTCAGACTCGCGATTTTGATCAATGTTGACATGATCTATATCGATTAAAGAAAATTTATTTTTCTTTAACAACATCGAGTAACAGCTGTTAATTACAATTCTTAAAAAATAAGTTTTGAGTGATGATTTTGCTTGAAATTTATTTTTGCTTTTCCATAAGTGATAGAAAGAATCTTGGACGCAGTCCTCAGCATCTTCAATATTTAAAAGAATCTGATAGGCCAAATTGAAAGCCGGCCTAGATAGTTGCGAAACAATCTTTGAAATTGACTGCAATTCACCGCGCTGAGCATTTTCAAGTTCAGCTTGATCATTAATCCAAATTGGATTGTTCAATGAATTATTCCAAAATCAACAATTCTGAATCACATCCTTACTCTTTTTTCCCATTCTTTCTTTTCTTCAGTAGTAAGATTTTTCAGCAAAGCTTCTCTTCTTGCTTTCATTTCTTGTCTTTCCTCTGGAGTCAAAGCTTTAACAAACGATCGCCTTTCTTCGCGAACTAGGTGCTTTTGTTCATGTGTCAATAATTGATTCTGAAGATCCATTTTTATTCGAATTAACTCTCGTTCATCGTGACTTAACGCAGCCATTTTTTGATGAACCTTTTCACGATAGGCTTTTCTCTCATCGGGTGTTAGCTTAAGCAACTCAGCATGTAACTTCTTTGTAGCTTCAAAACGTTCTTGAAAATTCATTTGCACTAAATCTTTAGGATTTGGTGCTTCTGGAATTGCAGCATTTGAAGTTAACGTACAAAGTAAAAAGGATCCACTGATCAACAATAATTTAATAATTTTCATAAAGTCCTCAAAAAGTAGAAAAACATTAATAATGTCTATTAGATGTATTGAATCCCCAAAAACTTACTTTTCAATCAGAATTTTTTCAAAATTTAATATTTACCCCGATGCCTTTTCAATGCGTTTCTATAAAATGAAAATATAAATTGAATCAATTTAACTATTTAGAATTACTTTTTAAAAAGTTTTACTTTTACCCAATTGAACTAAAGGCAAAAATGAAAATTAAAAGAAAGATCACTGCAATATTTCTCCTATTGGCATCATTTTCAACTTTTCCTGAAACTTCACCAACAACTTTGATTCTCCTTGGGACGGCTGGTGGCCCCTTACCAAGAGCTCACCGTGCTCAAAGCTCTCAAGCACTGATAGTCAATGGACAGCCCTACATCATCGACGCTGGAGATGGATTAACTAGGAGAATTGTCCAAGCCGGCATAAATTTCACTAAAGTCAATCAAATTTTCATCACTCATCTTCATAACGATCACATGGCGGGATTGGCTCCATTTTTAGACACGTCATGGCAATATTCAAGAAGAAAACCAATTAATGTATTTGGACCGATTGGAACATCACTTACAGTTAAAGGTGCCATTCAATATATGTCTGTAGATGCTGAAATTAGAGGCGACTCCGAGGGCAAGACTATAAAACTTGAGGACGTTTTTGTAGGAAACGATATAAAAGATGGCGTTATTTTTAAAGATGAAAATGTAAAGGTCACTGCTATACAAAACGATCATTATCATTTCTCACCAGAATTTTCAAAGAAACACCAATCATTTTCATATAGATTCGATACCAAGGATAAATGCTTTGTTTTCTCTGGCGATACTGGCCCAAGTTCGAATCTTGAAAAACTTGCCACAGGATGTGATGTGCTTGTTGCTGAAGTTGGTAAAGTTGAGGACGTTGTTGCGCTTCAAGAAAAAAATGGCACATGGAACATGAAAACAGAGGATGAAAAAAAATCATGGACACGACACATGGTTGAGGAACATATGACTCCTGAGCAAGTTGCCCATATCGCTCAAAAATCAGGCATCAAAGTTTTAATTTTTAGTCACTTACTTCCCTCATCTGATGCGAATGACACCTACCAACGCTTCAAAGAAGAAGCAGCGAAATCATTCAATGGGCAGATTTTGATTGGTAACGATTTAATGAGGTATTAAAAAAAATGAAACTTAAGCAAATTAAAAATCCATAAAAATTTTGAAATCTAAAATAGATAAATTGCATACGAAATTTCAAAGGTTTTATCAATAAACTATTTACTTCTTCCAATTGGGACCAACATCATCCGATGAAATTATTTGCATATTCTTTTCAATTTGGCTCTCAGACCAATTGATTGGGAAGTCAATTTCAATAAGACCATTGGTTGATGGAAAGATATTTTTACCTCCATATAGAAAATTATCGATAAAAGTATTGGGCTCAAAATGAAATTGATCTAGAGGAGGTCTATTATCAACTTGAGCACCTACAACTGCAACGCCTCCTCTTGAACGATATGAAATATTTTTTATAAATTCACATGATTCTGGAATTAAAACATTTTGATGAATTGGCCAGTGCTTTTTATATTCTCTCTCACCAATATCTAAATCTGGACCAGAATTAAAAACGAAGATATTTTCTCGAATGACATCAAATTTATTTTGTGGATATCTCGATTTATTAGGCTTTGAACCGTTTCGATCATTCACATCATATAAGTTAGTCAATGGATGATCCCAAAATTCCCCACTTGATACAGCGATTCCATATTCGCAATTAGATATGTAATTTTTTTCTATCAAATTTCTCTGGCCTGACATCCTAATACCTTGTGCACCAGATTTAGCATTACATAGGAAGGTGTTTTTCGAAATAATGTTATCAGTACCACGACGAACATTTAAACTTCCAGAAGAGGATAAAAAAGTGTTTTCTTGAATCAAATTCCGATTGGATTTAATTGAAATGATTTCTACTCCCTCACCATCTGCATTTTCAAATAAATTTTCCTTCAAACTAAAAAAAGCACCATCTGAAGAATTTTCATAAACATGTCCAGGGCCTAAAATTTTGATAATTTCTCTTCCATTTGAATGCTCTTTTAATGGAATATTTTTGAAATATGATCGAGTAATAAAATTATTTTTACTACCTATTTCAGAATTCAAAACGACGGGACCGTTGTTGGTTTTACCCTCAAAAAGTGAATTCATTACCTTGTTATTTGAGCCATTAAATTGAAGCCAAACATATTTTTGATCGAACTGCTTTGGGTTGTAATCTACGATTTCTGTATTTTTCAAAACTCCAAATTCTGAATTCATTGAAATGACTGCTCCCCTATCGATTGAGCCATTTTTAAACGAAAAACCATCAATAATAATATTGGGTGCATTAATTTCTATAAAAGAAGAACCTGTAAAAACCACCTCCCCGCCTGATTGAGCTTTAAAAATAATAGGGAAGTTTTTTTCACCACCTTTGTTAATTTTCAAATGAACGTTATCCCAAATACCCGATTTAAAGATAAGAATATCGCCAGCTATAGCACTCTGAATTTTCAAAAGTTGAGATGAATCACTGATGTAATACTCTTTAGAGTAAATGCTAGAAACATAAGAACAAAAAAAATAAATAAAAAAAACTGTACGCGTATATTTGAGTGACATTTTTCTTTTGTAAAAATTTAAATATTTTTGGATTAAAAAAATTCTACTTATGAAAATTTAGGCTTATTTTTTAAGAGAAATATTTATTTAAGAGCTTATTGAATAAAACCAATCCTCTTATTCATTTTGTATCATTATGATACAAAATCCTCAATTACACAGTTTATTACACAGGCTCTTTTTGTCGGTTTAAATTATTGATTTATATTAATATTTGGCGAGCCTGGATTCCTGTTAAATCCCTAGGTCCCTGTTCGAGCCTAGGTCGAGGAGTCAACTCTAAAAGCATTGAGTTTTTCAATGCTTTTTTACTTCTTTCCATAAGCGCCATCGTGGTCAGCGGTTATAAGCAGCACACGCAAATAGTTGCCATGGCGGTAGCCCACTGCTCTTGCTGACTTGCTCAGCCTAAATGTGTAGAGCGCATCGACACCAGTTGGTGGCTGAATGCTCTGAATTTTTTCCCAATGAAGCCCCTTGTCTTTGTAGATGTCCTGCCAAGTGAGTTTCAAAATCTTCTTCAAAGCGGTCCTAACACGCTCAGCGTCATCAGCCTCAAGCTCAACCCAGGACTGCTGAAACTCGGGACTATTCAAATCAAGCTGAACGTACTTTGCGCTTGGCGACATGGGCTTTGGCTACCGGAAGTTGATCTGGATTCGATGCTTTGGGTGGATTTTTTTGAGCCCACGCTATGGCTTTTTTTAGGCTACTCTTGGTATGTTCTTCATGCAGCCACTCCTCATGATCAGGAATGATTGTTGCCGTACGGATAATCCAAACGCCCTTGGCAGGTGATTCAACCAACACCTGACGGCCAGCAAACTCTTTACCCAGCGAAATTTGTCCGCTCGATCCCACGGACTTGACTATCTGACTATCTATTGATGCGAGACTCATGACTACGCTCCTTGAATTTCATGTATTCATGCCGCATGATAATACGCTCGATCGCAGTTGTCAAATGGCATTTTGTAGATCATTGCCTGCAATAAGCCGATCTGCAGCAGCACTTTGTTTTATATTGATATTTGGCGAGCTTGGATTCCTGTCAATCCTTAGCAAACTTCAAGCCTTTTTTAAACCAAGCTTGCGGCCATGACTGAATCTACAAAATTCGTAAATAATCAGTGAATTTTTACCTCTTCATCTTCAAATTTAATTCAAACTTTATAAATAAATAAATATTTTTTTCTAACTTTTTATCAATAGGATTCAATATTTTTAAGCACTCCATTTTCAAAGAGCCTCTCTTTTAATCGATAAGTAATTGATTTTATTGAATATTTTTAATATTTCAATTGCAATGAGATATTTCAAAAAAATACTTTAAGTCACATATATTTAATATTCAAATCCTACAGTATATCTATCCCAATCTAACTCTCTGATAGGTTATTCAATGAACTTCAAAAAGCTTTACAAATCCTTCACGGTTATCCCATTTTGCTCGTTAGCGTTACTTGCTTCTTGTGGAGACAGTGGACAGTCAGTTGACTACCCAGGTTTTACCGCAAAACTCTCAGCTTCATTGGCAGCAATTTACGCAAACCCTGCAAACTATCAAAGCTTCTTGAATTTGTTAAGCCCCAAATACCAGCAAGATGGTATCTCCAGCTCGGACTTGAGCGCCATGCTGGCTGCTGATGCAGCTGCTCTGCCCAACGATGTTTCATTTCCAACTGTGACCTACAGCAATCCAATCGTTGGAACTTGTGATGCAAATAACATTTGCGATCTCACAGTGACTGCTACCAATTCTGATGCTGACTCAGTTTCGATCACGATGACGCTCAAGGTCAATGGAATTCCAACTTCCTTGATCGGTGATCAATCTAAAAGCTGATATCTTTTTCAGCATTTAATTTTTAATATTCATTTACTTTAGGATTTGACATGATTCAATTCTCTTTACGTTCCACTTCCAAGGCTATTTTGGTTTTATCCTCATTGTGCGCACTATCCCAATCGGTCACAGTTCAGGCTGCAGACAAGGCTGCAAGCAAAAAGTCTGGTGCTTATGTAAGCGGCGATTTTCACAACCATACCACTTGCTCTGATGGATCTTTGTCAATCCAAAAATTAGTTGATAAAGCAACCAGCAACAAAACAGGTGCATACAACTTAGATTGGTTCGTACAAACCGATCACGGCGGTAATTCACCCCGCAATTGCACGATTGCAGAAGATCCTTTTGAGCCAAACACCCCAGCTTTGGGTTTGTCTACAACCTCTAACTCAGGAACGACACCTGCAACTACCCTTTCAGCAACCTCCATTAGCCCCTTACCTACAGGTGGTGAATCTGGCACGTTGGGCAAAGGTCCCAACCAATTGTGGACTGCAACATTGAGCAATGGTGCCTCTGGCATCAAAGGAGACGTTGTAATCGCTACTCAAGGCGGCTACACCGGCACTACGATGCATCGCTGGCAAGAAATCAAAGAGTACCAGTATCAGGTACTTGAGAAAGAAAGTCGCTCACGCCAAAAACCCATTTGGATCGGCAGTGAATTGAATGCTGGCGGTCATGAGCACGTCCAAACCACCATTTTAGATGGTCAAGCCTCTTGGCCCTCAACTTCCACGACAGGCAACGCTACATTGATGGCTCAACATGAATATTGCTTTGACAGAAGCGATGTAGACACCAGCCGTGGCGCAGAAAATCAGTGGGATTGTTCAGTCACTGGAAGTTCCAATAATTCGTTGCTGGATCCTACTGCTCGTAAAATCACTGGCTCTAATTCTGCTTCAACACCCAATCTTGGACACTACAAGTCTGTTGAAGGTGTCAAATGGATGAAAGAAAAAGCCCTCAATACCAGCTTTTACATTCCCGCACACATTGAAAGAGCTGGTTTTTACCAAGATGCTTTCAATCGTGGTACTGACGTTGAGCACTTCAGAGAATACAACAACACAGCACCCACCGTAGCCTTTGGCGTGGAATTCGCTCCTGGCCATCAAGCAAGCGTGAATAGAGGAGAGTTTTCTCCAACATTCAACAGCACTGTTGCTGGTTACACCAATGCCGCATCTGTTGGAAACAGAACATACGGCGGCGTTGGTATCTATGCCTCCAAAATTGGTGGAGTATGGGATGCATTGCTCGGTGAAGGCCGTGGATTTTGGTTTTTCGCTAGCTCCGACTATCACAACCGCGGTATTTTTGGACCCGATCAGCGTGAGAGCTCACAAGACTTCTTACCGGGTGAATACACCAAAATGCACGTCATGTCTCGCAATGGTTCTGACAACTTGAATCCTAAGTC
>Ga0007819_1000677_pt1 | contig 11270 bp, 10 predicted proteins | sample CryBogCBE07Jul09_FD_71203 | JGI IMG/M metagenome (GOLD analysis project Ga0007819, IMG submission 71203) | Freshwater microbial communities from Crystal Bog, Wisconsin, USA - CBE07Jul09 | ecosystem: Environmental > Aquatic > Freshwater > Lake | place: Crystal Bog, Wisconsin, USA | collected... | reverse complement strand
GACCTCAGTCGAGGTGGATGCGTACGAGAGGACGCCTCGGACGTAGGCGGTCGTCGCCGGAGCGGTCGCTGTTGCCGACACCGTCGACCATCCCGTCGAGACATCGCTCACTGCGCTCCCCGGGTACGTCGATCCGATCAGGGTGCCCGACGAGTTGTAGAACGCAAGAGCGGGAGTGATCGAACGGCCGGTCGATGCAGCCTTGACCTGAGCAACGAACGTGTACTGAGTGCCAGCGGTCGCTGCGTACGACGTGGTCGGGTAAGCGCCCACCGTCAGCACGACACTCGAAGAGGTCGCCGCTGCTACCAATGAGTTAGAGAGGATGGACAACGATGCGCCGGTAGCCCCCCATGTCCCTGTTGAACTGCTGCTACCGAAGATCGAATCATCACGACAGAGCACGTTCGGGTTCGCCTGCGCCTGTGCGTACTCGTAGGCACCGGTCAACTGGCCGGTTGATGTGTTGCGGGAGTACGCCTTGACCAGTGTGCCGCCATCCTCGACGACAGCCTTGAGAGTGTTGTTCGTGGTTGTTGTTCCGTAACGCAGGAACATGGCGAAAGGGTTGGTGCCGACCGAGGCCCACGATCCCGCAGTCAACTGGAGGTGCGTGCCCGACATGCCTGCAGTCGCCGTCGCCCAGTACGCATCGTTGATCGTGGGGATGCCGTTTGACAGCACGGACACGACGATGAAGTACGAGGGCCCGGGCGTCGTCGTCTGGAGTGTCACGGCCGGGTAGAGCGGGACCGGGACGAACGATGCCGAGGGAGTGGTCGTAGAAACTGCCGGGGGGTTGGACGTTGCCAGCCACTCAGCCGGGACGACGCCCTTCGCCAGCACCGTCGAAGTGTCGGGGTTCGAGCCGTTCGCTTGGCAGAGTTGCACGAGGAGGTCGCACCCGGAGTACCTCGCCGCCAATCCGAGGTATGCCATGACGTACTGCGAGGTGATCGTCGAGGTGACCGTGAACTGCTGGGCCAGCGACCCGTTACCGACGTAGGTCGTGCCAGCGGCCACGGCCGTCGGGTCCGAGACCCCGGGCATCTTGTTCGATCCGTAGTACAGCGACGAAGTGTGCATCGCCAAGAACTGGTTGACGAACCCTGAGCGGGTCGGCTGACCCGGGGTCGCTGCCTGCCACGTGGAGGTCGTCATGGCTCAAGTCCGATCGAGACGGTCAGCATCATCATGGATCCGTTGGCCCAGACTGCTGGTGGGTTGACGAGGGCGTGGTTGAGCATGACACCGTCACCTCGGCCAGCATCCGCCAGCAGGAAGATGCCCGCCTCGGTGATGGTCATGTTCGTACCGGTCGAGTTGAGCGGGAACTGAAACTGCCAGAGGAACTGAGCGATCGTGCTCGAAGACGCCTGAGCGCCCCCAGACGCCTCGACAACCGCTCGACCCGTCCCAGTAGGGAACTCGTTGTAGAGCGCCGTGTCGGTCACTGCAGGGGCGTATGGGGAGAAGATAACGGACTCCGAGGCGGAGGTGTTGGTCGCAGCGTCGCTCAAGATGGCGTACCGGGCTGTCGAGTCGATGTACGAGACCAGTGCCTGCTCGTTCGTAGCCGAGCCCCCGGACACGTAGGTGTTGGTCGTTGTGTTGGCGATGGCGAACGAGGTCGGCGTGATGGCCACCACCTTGCCTGCGATGTTCAGCGTGCCGGTGCTAACCGTCTCAGTGATGCCGCTCACCGTCACGTACTGGCCGACGTTGAACGGGTTGGAGGTCACCGAGTACGTGACGATGCCGCTGGCTCTTGAGGTGCCAGTGATGTTGACGAGGTAGCCGTTGCCGGTGGCGAGGTCGGGAGCGGTGGTCGACCAGCCGATGCCGAGGTTGCCGAAGACGTTGGCCGTCGCCCCGCCCGGGAGCGCAGCCGGGAGGAAGGTCACGTAGTCGCCGGTCGAGGATGATGCGTTGACAACCGGAGGCGTCGTTGAGTTCACGACGACGATCTGCGTGCTGTTGGTCACGCTCTGCACCGTCGTGCCGACAGCGAGGTTCGGGCTAATGACGATGCAGCCAGCCGACACGCCAGTGAAGGTGCCGCTCGCCGCCGTGATCGTTGCGGTCGTGCCCGAGCCCGTGTAGGAGAACGTCGACAGGACGATAGAGATCGCAGGGTCGAGCGTCTGGGTGAGCACCGTCGAGTACTGGTTGACTGCGCAGTTGACTGCGAACGGAGCGGGCGGAACGAAGGTCAGCGAGGGCGTACCTGAGGTGGTAGTCACTACGCTCAGCGTCATCGAGGTGCCATCACTGGCCACGCCCTGAACCGTTGTGCCGATCGGGATGCCGGTCCCAGTCACCACCGTGTTGGTTGGGATCGTCGGGTCGAACGTGCCGGTGACCGGCGTGATGGTCGTGGTGCCGTTTGTGTTGCACTGCACAACTGTGGAGGTCGTCGGCCCCCCGATGGCTCCGTACAGCGGAGTGATCGTGCTCACCGTCGCACCGATCTCTGCGGCGATGTCCTGCACGCCTGCGTAGGCGATGGCGTTGACGAGGTACGTGAGCCCGTTGTTGCAGAGCGTGTTGGGCGACTCCCACGAGCCGATCGGAGCACCGTCAGGCGTGAAGGTCTCGACCTTGACACGTCCCTTGAGTCGAAGTCGATCAGTCATTGCCATGCACCTTGGATGTAGGTCGAGCCGCCGCCCCATGACGATTGGCTCAGCGTCGTGAATGACACAGTATCAGTGATGCCGAGCGGGTCTGTGTCCGGACTGGCGGGCACGATGATGATCTCGCCAAGATCAGGGCTCGTCGGGTCTTGAAGATCCGAGACCTGACCGTTGATGCTCTGGAGCATGTCGACGAACGTGTACGCACGCTGCCCAGTGCTCGGGGTGAAGTACTGGCTGAGACGAACCGCCATTAGATCCGCACCCCCGTCACCGACCACGTCCGGAAGCCCTGATCCGTAACGGACATCGACGCCTGCGTGATGATGAAGTCCGCCACCAAGCCGGGCGTGAAGCCGTTCTTCGAGTCGAGCAGGAACTGGCTCTTGAGCCGGAACGTCTGGCCCGCTCGCCACATGCCGACCCACTCCGGCGTCGTGGTGAACGTGATGCGCTCCTGCGGGTGGCCGAACTCAGTGATCTCACGGACAGCCCGCTGGTACGCAGCGGCCGCAGTGGTCAGCGTGCGCTGGTTGACCGCCTTGGCGAAGATGCCCCTGTTGGGCCCGCCAATCGCCAGTTGGCTGATCGTGTCGTCGGCCTGCGCAGTGATCTGCGTCTGGTAGGCGTACCAGATGCTCACCGTCGCACCGGGCGGCGGAGCGGTCCCATTGCCAGCGTTGAGGTTCACCGACCACGTTCCGTTCGGGGCCTCACGCACGTACCACTGCGTCGTCGGGGTCTGCGTACCGTCGTCGTAGGAGACCGTCTGGAATGAGTTGTTGACGATGAGCGTTGGGTCACCCGCACGCACGTCGGGCACCCGGGAGAGGTTGAACGAGCCCTGACCGAAGGTGGCGGTCCACTGGTCCGTTGGTGGCTTGGGGTTCTGGCCCCGGGCCTTGCCGGACTTGCTGTAGGTCGGCGGCTTAGGCGGGTAGGGACGAGTCGTGGTCGTAGCGCCGGACACCACCGCTCGGTTGTAGAGTGACTGACCGTCGAACTCGTACTTGAGCGACCCGTCCATGGCGATGTGTGCCTCCTTGAAGGAGAGCATCGAGTTAGCGCTCGGGTTGTCCGTCACCTTGATGTTCGAGGGGCTCGCCTGTTGCTGATCGTAGAAGTGGAGGTTGAGTTTATCGTCGACGTACCAACCGTAGGCGCTCGTGGCGGACGCCATCTTGGAGATCTTGCTCAGAGCATTGGTCAGGCTCTCGTGGCTGAACACCATGCGAGGAATGATCGGGCCCGGGGCAATGAAGCCGCCCTTGGAGATCTTCGCAGCCTTGATACCACAGTCGGCTTGATTCACCAGCAGCACGATGAGGTCGTCCATGGCGAGCCCCTCGTACTGCCCATAAACGATCGAAGCGTTGGCGTACCCACTGAAATCGACAAGGCTCAAGTCCCAGACGGCCGTCGATGCAGACTCGATTGTGAGGGACGGGTTGGCCACGTAGCCCGAGAAGAGCAAGCCGTTGTTGTACAACGAAGCCTCGGGCAGGTTGGCGATCGTCTGATCGACGATGCGCACCTTGGAGAAGGCTGGGATCACAAACGACGGATGCACTTGAAGAACGTGCTCGCTCTTCTTGTTGTACTTGTCCGAAGCGAAGGTCGGGTCGTAGAGACTGATGGTCGCCGTGTCGCCCTGCCGTCCGAAGTTCTGCGTGATCGACGGTGGCGACCCTGCTCCGCTGTAGATCAGGTACTTGGAGTAGTCGGTCTTCACACCGTTGGGCGGCGTGATGTAGCACCGGATGTCCGGGAGAGAGACGTAGGTCACGGCTACCTCAGCAGCACGCCACCGTTAGGCAGCACGCTCTTGGTGAGGTGCCCGCCCAACTTCTTGGCGAGGTCGTCGAGCGAACCGTAGACGTGGCCCTGCATTGTCACGTTCACGTGGATGTGCGTGTCGCCTCCCGAGCCGCCCCCACGGATCGCCTTGCCGGTGTTGTAGTTGCTCAGGATGCTCCCCGAGGACCCGAAGGACAGGAGTTCCGGCCCACGCTCACCGACGATGTACGAGTTGCCCGAGAACACCGGGCCACCGGCTGCTCGCCACTCGGGGATGTGCGGCATTGAGAAGTGCAGAGACGGAATGTCACCGAACGGGCCGAGGCTGATCTTGGGGGTGGAGAACCCGAACGAGTCCCAGTGGTCGATGATCCAGTTCACGGCATCCTTGAAGGCACCGCTGACACCGTCCCACATGCCCGACGCCGCCGAAGCAATCTTGCCCGGGAGCCCGCTAAAGAACGACCAGATCGGATGCCAGATGTTCTTGTCGAGCCAGTCAGCACCGATGACGATCTTGTTCCACACCGTCGAGACGAAGTCTCCGAGTGCGTCCATAGCCTTGCCCGGGAGGTCCTTGAAGAAGTTGATGATCTTGTCAAACGCCTTGGATGCAAAGTTAGCAACCTTGTCCCAGACATCCTTGATGAAGTCAATGACCTTCTTGAAGATGTCGATGATCTGCTTGTGGAAGTGCGTCCAGATGGCAATGATCCATCCGACCGGCCCAGCGATGATCTCAATGATCAACGGCCAGTTCTTCTTGATCCAGTTCCACACGTCCTTGACGATCTTGAGGATGAAGTTGAACGCAGCCTTGAACGCCTTGCCGATGTCGGCGACGATGTCACGGACCAACTTGGAGTGCTTGTACAGCAGGATGAAGATCGCCACAAGCGCAACGACGGCGATGACAATGAGCACGATCGGGTTGGCGTCCATCGCAGCGTTGAAGAGCCACTGCGCCGCCGTCGCTACCTTGGTCGCTACCAACTTGGCCTTCTCGATGGCCAGTTGGATCTTCGACATGGCGTTGAAGTCCTTGATCACTTGGATACCCTTGCCGACGCCGGAGACCACCGACTTACCCATGTCGATTGCCTTAGACCCAACGGACTTCATCACATCGGCAGCCTTGCCGACGCCGGAGATTACTTTCTTACCCAACTCGACGGCCTTGCCACCGAACTCTTTCACCTTGCCGATGACATTGCCGAAATCATCCTTGAGGACCTTCAAGATGTCCTTGGTCTTAGAGAAGACCTTGTGCGCAGCGTAGAGAGACCCGATCATGGCCGTCAGTGATCCGATGCCGAGAGCGATACTGCTGGCCAACTTCTTGTTGTGCTGGATCCACTGGATGACAGGGGTGATGACCTTCTGGAAGGCATGCAGCACCGACATGACCGCAGGCATGAGGGCGTTGCCGAGCGAGATCTTGAGGTCCTTGACCGTCGCATGCAACTTCTTCATGCTGCCCTCGTAGGTGTCCCCCGCTCGCTTCGCTGCCTCCTCTCGGGCCTTGTGGTCGGAGATCGCCTTGGAGTACTTGTCCCAAGCCTTGGTGCCGCCCTCGATGACACCGAGCATCTTCTTCGAGTTGCTCCCGAAGATCGGCTGCAGTGCCGCCAACTTGGCTTGGTTGCCGTGCAGTTCGTTGATCTTGGGCGACATCTGGGAAAGGATCTGACGGAACCCGACGAACTTGCCGGTTGAGTCGTAGACGTGCACGCCCAACTTGCTCATCTGCTGCTGGGCCGGAGTGAAGTTCAGAGCGTTGAGCGTGTTGGCGTCTTGGCCAGCCTTGTCCGAGATGCTCTTGAACGACTTGCCGTAGGTCTGCATCGCCTGCGGGAGTTGACCCAGTTTGGTGGTGTAGTCCTTGGCGCTGATCTGACCGTGGGCGTACTCACGTGCGAGCGCCTGTAGGGGCTGGGGGAGCGCCTTGAGCGCTTGGTGCACCTCGCCCACCGTCGGCACTGTCTTGGCCGAGATCTTGGTGAGGCCACCGAAGGCGGAGTTGAGCGCACCCATCTGCTGGCGACCCGTGAGGCCGTGTGCCGCCATGTCGACCATGAGCGTCGAGGTCTGCTTGATGCCCGGGGCGAGCACACCCAACTGACCCTTCATCCTCGTCATCACGTTGCCCAACTGGGAGAAGTTCTGCCCGGTCAGCCGTGATGCGTTGTACATGATGTCGGAGGCGGAGCCAACGTCCTTGGTCTTCAAGTGGTACGCCTGCATGATCTTCGCCAGCGTGCCGGTGGTCGATGACAGGCTCTGACCAGACGCCTCAGCGGTGTCCGTCGCTTGCGACATGAACTGGAGGGCATCCTTCGACGACAGGGCGTGGCCCTCCGTCAAGCCCAACTGACCGGCGACCTTGGAGTAAGCGCTGGCTATCTCGTCGGCACCGAACGTGGTCTGGCCAGCCGTCGTCAGGAAGGCGTTCCCGATGTTCTGCGCCGCCGTCGTCGAGATGTTGGCCGAGTTGGCGATCTTGGCGGTAGTCGACTGGAACTGCGCACCGGATTCGATCGAGCCCTTGGCGAAATCTGCGATAGCCGCCGTCGCTCCGAGCGATGCAGCGCCGACGCCCACCATGGCACCCTTGAGAAGTCCGTGCCCTCGGACCGACTTGCCCGAAGCACCTTGCTCTTGCTCCTGCGCAGCACGCAGTTCTTGGATCGCTCGGTCGCTCTTCTCAAGCGATGACCTGTACTCACGCTGCGCATGCTCGACCCGCCCAAGAGCGTCGATCTGCCTCTGGGCACCGCCGACTGCTTCCTTCGCTTGGTGCTCCGATGCCCGCTTGAGAGCGTCGGTGGCGTCCTTGAGTTCCCGCTCAGCCGCCTTCGTACGGGCCAGCGCCGCCTGCTGCTGGACGTGCATAGCGTCGATCGTGTTGATCGACCGCTCGTACTTCTGCGAAGCGTCCTGTGACGCCTTGCCGACAAGGCCGAGGTGGTTGTCGACTTCCTCAAGCGAGTGGACGATGTTGTTGAGGACTCGCTCGGTCGACTCCCGAGCCTCCACCATGAGGATGGTGCGGATGGTCTTCTCAAACACTAGCGCCTCGCCTTCGACTCGGCCTCAGCCTGCTTGGCCTGCCGTGCGTTCTCCTTGGCGATCTGGGAGACGATGGTGAGGTAGTCCATGACCTCTTGATGCGGACGGTTGCGCAGCGTGTCGAAGTTCAGCCCGACGTGCTCGTAGAGCAACGCCTCAGCGAAGAACTTCTTGATGGTCGGGTGCTTTACCTCACCCGACCCCGTGATCGCTGTCCTGACCATCTGCACGAAACCGAACCTCTTCCTCCGTGGAGCGTGCCCCACTCGTCTCATTGACGAGGTCGAAGAGCATGAGGAAGATCTCCTGAGGGAGACGCATCACGGATGCCTTCTTGTCCTCATCGGGCGTCAGGGGAAGCAGTACCCCGTCCTCATCGGTCAGGTTCCAACTCACGATCGAGCGAGAGACCAACTCGCTCTGGTAAGCGACGGTGTCGGGCTCAGACTGGAGACCGTCACCAGACATCGTCATCTTGCCGAGGAGAGCACGCTGGGCGTACTCGTAGTCCTCAGCCGTCAGGCTCGTCTTGACATCGATCCAGTAGCCGTCGGCCACCTCGATCCGCTTGGGCGTGTTGTAGATGGAAAGAAACCCGGGCATGCGTCACTCCTTGTCGTGTGTCATTCGGACGGAACGTCCTGTGTCGTTAGAAGGGCAGGTATGAACTGTCGATGATCTGCGTCTGCATGGTGGCAAGGTTCGGACCGTAGGTCCCGCTACCAGCCGAAGCACCGATCGGGTACGCAGCCTCGAAGTTCAGCGTGGTCATCACCACGTCCTCGATCTTGAGCGCATCGGCGTACTTGGCGAAGTTGACAGCCGGGAGAGAGAAGGTCATCCCGTAGCCACCGTCACCAGCACCAGTCACGCCGGTACCGGACGCCGGGAGCGTGCCGCTCGGGTGCGTGAACGACAGGGTCATCGAGCCCTGCACCTGACCCTGCATGATCGACCAGAAGCCCCACTGGGCGTCCGTCAGGCTCGTGAACACCACGTCCAACTGGCCGGTGATCTTGCGGGTCACCGGAGTCAGGAACTGGAGGTCGTGGCTGCCGTTGAAGGTGTAAGTCGGCTTGACACCGTTCTCCACGTCGATCGAGATGTTGGAGACCTGACTGGCCTGCACGTTGCCGCCGTAGCCCGTGCCGAAGTTCAGGTTGACGATTGCCTCAGAGAAGACGTAGGGCAGTTCGTTCGAGACAATGACCGGGGTGACAACGCTCTTCACCGTCGAACTTCCGCCCGAGGAGAAGGTTGCAGTGACCGTGTTGGCGAGCGTGAACTGGTTGGTCGCAGGGACCGACAGGATCACGTCGGTGACGTTGAACGTCCCAGCGCCACCAGTAGAGGCCACACCAGCGATAGTCACCTGCTGGCCGACAACGAAGTTGTGGTTAGCCGTGGTGGTGTAGGTGACGATCGTGTTCCCCACGTTCGACGTGGCACCGCTCACAACAGCAGTGCTCGCACCGCCGAGGATCTGGAAGGACTGCGACGTGACGGTGGCGGACATCTCGATCGGAGCGTCACTCGCCGAAACCTTGACTGAGTACTTGTCGACACGAGATCCGGTGAAGGCAACCGACTGGTAGCCGCCGATGTTCTTCTCGATCGTCAGGCTCGGCAGGGTGTTGCCGGGGACGATGGTGTGGGTGTAAGGACCAGTGACCGCCTTGACCCCAGCGCCGATGGCGTGCGTGAAGAAGAGCGGGTAGTCGAGCGTCAGCACCGACGAAGAGACGTTGGTGATCTTGCGGACCTCAGCAGTGGTCGACGACGAGTTCACGTCGATCTGGACGTACTGGCCAGCAGCGAAGGCTGCACCAGTCACCGTTCCGACAGTGACCGTGTTGATGCCAGCGATGGCCTGCCCGGTGTCGGTAGCCGTGTTCGTCAAGGTGGTGCCAGTCACCGTCGCACCAGTGAAGGTGGTGGTACCAGCACCCGGGACAGTTGCAGCGCCCGGGAAGTTGTACACCGGGACAGCAGAGCCAGTGAGCGTGCCCGAGGCGATCGAGACGGTCGTGGTGGCGTTGGTGTTGAGCACAACGGCAGCCTGCGTGATGGCAGTGGTGGCAATCGTAGACACGCCGCCGCCAGAGACAGCGACGCCGGTAACTCCGTAGTTGGAGGTGCCAGCGATGGCCGTGGTGTAGTCGCCACCGTCGTAGCCGATCGAAGCAGTGAGCGCCGGGATGCCGTTGGTCGGGTACAGAGGAGCCGACACGTCACCCGTGTTCTTGCGCTGCCCGTAGAGCGGGAAGATGTTCAGGTCACGCAGACCCATCATCACCGGGGGGTAGAAGAGGCCGGGGTCCGACTCAAGCGTGACGTCAGTCGCCGGGAGGAAGTTCTGGGGGGTCGTTGCCAGTCCGAACGAGGACTCACGAACGATCCCTACAGCAGAGAGGGACCCGTAACGCTCAGTGACAGGGTTGGGTGTGGCCAAGAAACTCCTCTACGCTATGAGGCTGCGTTGTCAGTGGTGGTCGTGTCCGTCGATGTCGGGGTGTCGGCGGGAGCGGACTTCTTGGAAGTCTTGGTCGATGCCGAATCCGGCTCGACCTCGACCTCGACCTCGACCTCAGCCTCGACAAGGCTGTAGTTGTCCGGGAACGAAGAGATGAGCGAGTCCGCCAGATCGTCGTGCACGTCAACGACATCACCGTCGTTGAGTGCTCCAACGTCCACAAGGACCCGGCCGCTCTGTCCTGAGTATCGAACCTGCTTCACGGGGGACATACTACCACTACGTCGCCACGAGGTAGAGCGAGTCCCCGAAGATCAACTGATAGACCGGCATCATCCTCATGGCCACCCGCTCGTTGAACGGGTTCGCCCTCGTGGGGGCCCGTCGTACAGCGGAAGCGAAGTGGTAACCGTCAGCCGTCTGCCAGCGCAGCGCCATCACGCCCTCGGTCTTCGGCGTGATGAGCGTCTCGGACTTGGTGCCCTCGATGACGTACTTGGCGTACGGGGCCGTCGTCACGAAGCGGATCACGATGCTGCTCGGGCCCGTCGCCTCAAGCCGTGCGCCGATCGAGTCCCTCAGTCGACCGGCGTCGGGCTTGTCGTGACTCACCGGGGCGGCGCTCTTGAGCGCTATCAGGGTGATGGGAACGATCCTGCGGGAGAGTTCCCGGTTGACGTCCTTCCACTTGAACTGGAGACGACGCAGACCGGTGCGGTTGGTGTTGAACCGAAATCCGCTCAAGGTGTCGTGGCCTCCTTGACCGTCAGGTCGATGAGCGCCTCGTACATGAGCAGGCGCTGGTCCGCCAGTGCGTGCACGGGCGACTGCTGCACGGTGAACTCTTCACCGATGGACAGCAGTTGGAACGTCTGGCCCGAGATCGGGTCGGTCTCCATGATCGGCATCGTGTCGGTGACGACAGCGTTGATGATCGTGTCGATGAGTCCAGCGAACTTGGTGTCCGCCATCGGGTCAGCCGCAAGCCCGGGAGCCATGACCCAGACCGACACCGACCACACCGTCTCTCGGAAGCCCGCTCCACGAGGAATCGTCTGGCGGCGGTTGACCCCAGAGGTCGCCCAGACGTACGCAGCCGGGCCGGGCAACTTGCCGGGGTTCGGGGGCGTCACGTACGTGACAAGGTTCGTCTGGTAGTTCGGAATCGACAGGCCGTTGAGCAACGTCTTGACGTGCTGCTGGACCGTGTTGACGCTCACTAGAACACCCTGCGATAGGGGAGCAAGATCTCCTTGGCGTCAGTGAGCAACGATGCGGACCCGCCGCCACCGGTC
>Ga0007819_1000674_pt1 | contig 11285 bp, 8 predicted proteins | sample CryBogCBE07Jul09_FD_71203 | JGI IMG/M metagenome (GOLD analysis project Ga0007819, IMG submission 71203) | Freshwater microbial communities from Crystal Bog, Wisconsin, USA - CBE07Jul09 | ecosystem: Environmental > Aquatic > Freshwater > Lake | place: Crystal Bog, Wisconsin, USA | collected... | reverse complement strand
TTAGATGCGGTGGTGTTTGCATTTAAAGCTGAATATCCTACAGCAGTATTTGAACCACCTGTAGTAGTTGCTTGCAAAGTACCAGAGCCAAAACCTGAATTTCCTGTACCAGTTGTGTTTAAGTTTAAAGAATAAAAACCAAAACCAGCATTTCCATACCCAGTTGTATTTGCCCCCAAAGCATTAGAACCTAATACAGTATTACTTGCTTGGCTACCACCACCCTTACCAACAGTAAGACCTGATATAGAAGCATCATTAGCCAATGTCAGCGATGTACCATTAAAAGTCATGTTGGCTGAACCAGCATAAGCACCTGAATTGTTATAGATAAGCTGAGTATTTGCGCCAGCTACAGATCCAGTTGCTTTAGAAGCAATAACCTGAACAGTTCCAGTATTGTCTTTATAGAATAATTTGCCGTCTGTGTAATTAATGGCAAGTTCAGCGCCAGTAGCTGTACTGGTTAAGTTTGCAGCCAAAGGGACATTAGTAGCCGTTCCGCTTGCGTACAATAAAATTGGTGTATATCCGGATGCCGCCATGATTTATTCCTTTAGAAGCCACCACCAGCGATACCGCCAGTAATGACATGAGTTACAGCATTAAATGTAAAGTTTGTGTCCGTCAATTCTGCCACATTACCTGTTGCCGATCCACCCATAACTACATAATTAGTAGCGGAAGATGCAGCAGCCAAATTTACATTGGCAGCGTTAGTAGCATTGGTTACTGCGGTAGTGCCAATTACACCAACTACTTGAGCAGCGGTAGCAGCGGTAAAGGCTGAAGCGCCATTTCCATAAGCCAAGCCAGTTAAGGTTGCAACACCTGTACCGCCATTACCTACCGGGAGAGTGCCAGTAACTTGAGTGGTTAAGCTGATTGTTCCGCTAAGTGCAGAAGCAGGGTAGCCTGTACAGTTTGTCAAAGTGCCTGATGCAGGAGTTCCTAAAGCACCGCCATTAACTACAAAAGCACCAGCCGAACCAGTATTAACTGCAAGGGCAGTTGCTACACCAGTACCTAGACCGCTGATACCAGTAGCTACAGGCAGTCCTGTGGCATTGGTAAGAGTGCCTGAAGATGGTGTTCCTAGTGCGCCACCATTGACTACAAATGCGCCAACAGAACCAATATTGACACCCAAAGCGGTAACAACACCTGTGCCTGTGGTTATTGTAGATGGAGCAGCGCCAGCGCCACCGCCAATCATTAAGCTATTTGCAGCAAGTACAGCAGAACTAGCCCAAGTAGTACCACTTGAGAAATAAGGGATGCCACCTGAAGTACCAGCAACAGTTAAAGCTAAAGTGCCTGATCCTGTAATTGGAGAGCCTGAAACAGAAATTAAACCGCCAGTAAAAGACTGCGCTACTGAGGTTACTGTGCCTGTAGTTGGAGTTGTCCAAGTAGGAACACCATTTCCGCTTGATGTTAATACTTGTCCGCTTGTGCCATATCCATTACCAGCAGTTCCAAAAGAAACCGCACCAGTACTCAATAATCTCATGCTTTCTACAAAACTAGAACCATTGAAAACTAAAAAATTTGTATAAGAAGAACCTTTGATAGTTGTAGTAGCTGTAGCGCCTTGATAAGCACCAATGGTTAAATTAGCATTTGTATAACCATTAGTGATGGTTGTAGATGCGCCATAAACATCCAAATTGCCAAAAGGAGATACCGTACCGCCAACAGCTAAATTAGTGCCATCAAAATACAAATTGGCTGATTGAGCCATTGCACTTGTAGAAGAAGCATAAAAAATTTCATTAGCGGTATAAGAGGTTAAATTTGTACCCCCATGATTAGTTGCTAAAGTTCCAGTTACACCAGTTGTTAAAGGTAAACCCGTAGCATTGGTTAAAGTTGCTGAAGATGGAGTTCCAAGAGCAGGAGTAACTAAAGTTGGAGAAGTGGCTAAAACTACATTTCCTGAACCAGTTGTGGAAGCTGCGCTAATTGCTGTGCCATTGCCTTGCAAAATACCAGTAACAGTAGTTGAAAGAGTGATAGCAGGAGTTGTACTAGCTGTTGCAACTGTTCCAGCTAAACCATTAGCGGTTACTACAGATACTGAAGTTACTGTTCCCGAACCGCCACCAGCCACCCAAGTAGGAGGTGCAGAATCACCATTAGATTGAAGGACATAATTGGCAGTACCAAAATCTCCATTAAAGGAAACAGCGCCAGTATTATTGATTGCCATATACTCGCTTGGAGTATCTGATCCATCAGGAGTTACTAAAAGTTGCAATAATCCCGGTGAACTGCCAGTAGCGATTGTTCCAGTATTGTCTGCTGATAATTGAAAACCACCAAAAATAGAATAATTATTTGTGGTATCAACACTACCTGCATTAAACAAAGTAAATAATGGCATCCCATTAGTTACAGGTGCATGAGCAGTTGTATCAGAATTAGACCTAGCTGTAGCAATAATGGTTTGCTCAGAAGTCGAATGACGATGATGCAATGTCTGAGCAATATTTGTGCCATCAATATCGCTGATAGTTAAAGTGGAAGTATAGGTAGTTCCATTAACTTTAATACCACTAGTTTCTAAACCAAGATTGCCAATAATAGCCGAAGTATTAGCGGTTAAAGTGCTAAATCCACCTGCTACTGGAGTGGTTGCGCCAATAATGACATTATCAATATTGGTAACCGTAGAACCTAAGGGTTGTGCGGTGCTTCCTAAAGTAAGACCAAACTTGCTAATAGTAGAACCATCGGTATAAAACAAAGCCCCATCAGGAATATTGACGGCAAGTTCCCCTACATTCAGATTTGCTGTAGTAGGAGTATGTCCACTAGTAAGACTGTGGAACAGTATTATCGGTGTTGAGCCTGTTTGAGCCATAACTACTTTCTATTAGAATGTTCCACCGCTAATACCAGTAGTTGCATTTAAGGTAGTGAAATATCCAGCAGCAGGAGTTGTTGAGCCAATAGTTACACCATTAATATTGCTAACTGTAGAACCTAAAGCCTGTGCAGTAGAACCAAATGTAATGGATGAATTAGCTAAATAAGAATTGGCAATTGCTGTGCCATTCCATACACCTGAAGTAATTGTGCCTACAGTAACAATGCTTGCAGAACCAGCTACAGGAGAAGCTCCCAAAGTATTGTAGGAAATGGTTTCTGCGGTAGAACCATTAAATGATGTACCTGAAGCTGCGCCTGTGCCTGAATTATCAAAAGTTACGGAATTGGTTGTTGTTCCGCTACCAGCAGGTGTTCCCCATACAAAAGCAGAACCATTCCACTCTAAATAGGTAGAAGAAGTAACTGGAGCAGTAATAAAGCCTGTTGCGCCAGCGCCAGTTTGATACAAAATCTCATCAGCAACACCACCAGCAACCGCAGTAGCCAATGCAGCAGTACCGCCAATAGACAAGGAAGCTGCTGTGCCAGTTAATCCTGTACCAGCGCCAGTAAACTGAGTTGTAGCGGTAATTGTTGAGCCACGAACTGTAGAAGCAGTTGTAGCGCCAATTGCTGTGCCATCAATTGATCCACCAGTAATTGCTACTGAAGTAGCATTTTGGGTGGACATTGTTCCCAAACCAGTAATGGCTGTGTTTGGAATAGTAGTAGATGCAGTAACTAAGCTATTGCCATTGGCATACATATAACCAGTTAAGCTAGTTACAGTAATATTTGAGAATGATTCTGTATTAGAGCCTGATACTTTTTCCCATGCAGTTAGGGCTGTGGAATAAATAGCCCAATCGCCAACTTGCCAATCAGTAATACCGCTAAGAGGAGTATTACCAGCAACAGAAACAATATAGTAATCTTGGTTATTAGGGGAAGTTGCACCAATATTCGGTGTATTGGTTGAAGCATCCCAAGTTCCTTGATAAGAAGGTGAATTTAAAGTAGAAATTGTTGCATTTGTAATGCGACCTTGTTGATCTACAGTAATTACTGGAATTGCATTTGAAGCGCCATAAGTACCGGGTGTTACGGCAGTATTAGCCAAAGCAATGGTTGTTCCAGTAGCAGGGGTATAGGAAGTTCCGCTAAGACCAGTTCCAATAGTTAAGGCTGCATAAGAAGCCCAAGTTGGATCAGAGCCATTAGAAGTCAATACCTGACCATTAGTGCCAATGCTTAAAAATGCGGTTGTGTTTGCAGCGGTTTGATAAGGTAAAGAACCATTAACACCACCAGCCAAATCAGCAGCAGTACCTGTTACATTAATTCCCCAAGTGCCTGAAGCATTTGTACCTGTAGTAGAAGGTGCGCCAACAGTATTGTAGGAAATAGTAATAGCGCTAGAGCCATCAAAAGTTTGTGGAGAAGCACCGCCAGTACCGCTTGAATTAATGGTTAATGGAAAAGCAGTTGTGCCAGCAGCAGTACCCCAAGCAAAAGCAGAGCCATTCCATTCAAGAACAGAACCAGCTACAGTAGGGGCGGTAATAAATCCAGTAGTTCCAGCACCAGTTTGATAAAGGATTTCATCGGCAACACCACCAGCAACACCTTTAGCGGTATCAGGGCTAAATTTAAGAACTGTAGTGGCTGTGGAATCAAGATAGTAAAGGTTGCTATCGCCAATATTAAGCGCTACCTCACCAAGAATTAAATTGGCTGATGATGGAACAGCAGCCGGGGTGGGAGTGTAATAAAGCGAAATGGGGGTTTTGCCGAGTGCTGCCATGATTTTTCCTTAGAATGAACCGCCTACCATATTGTAATAAACCGATGCAGTAATCGCATTGGGAGTTGTGCCACCTATAATGGTGTTATCAATAGTTCCACCAGTAATAGTTGGGTTTGTAAGTATTGTTGATGTCTGTGTAATTCCTGCAATTGTGCCACCAGTAATGTTTACATTGTTGGCATTTTGAATGGACATTGTGCCAAGACCTGAAACTTGAGTATTGGCAATCGCAATTGGAGTTTGTGTAACAGAAGTAATTTGACCTTGAGCATTAACTACCGCTACAAAGGAATGGGAAGAATCACCATAAGCACCTGCATTTGCACCTGTATTAGCTATGCTAAATTGAAAAGCAGATAAATTAAGACCTGTACCAGCAGTATAGGCTTCTCCAGCCTGTTGATCGACATAAAGTTTATTAACTAAATCGGTGTTATTAACAGGAGCAGAAGTAACAGAACCACTTACCAAAGCAGCAGATTGCGCTGTTAAATTGGTAAATTCACCTTGTGCTGGAGTGGTTGTTCCTATTGGAGTTCCATTAATTGAACCACCTGTAACTGCAACACCAGTAACAGTACCGCCTGTAATTGCTACAGCATTGGAATTTTGAGAAGCTATTGTGCCAAGTCCTGTAACTTGAGTGGTATCAATTTGTATTGATTCAGTTAATGCGCTGGTAATTTGACCTTCAGCATTAACATCAATAATAGTGGCATAAGCTACACCGCCTACATTGCCCGGTGTTACTCCTGTGGGAGCAATGCTAAAAGTATTTCCAGCGAGAGCAAGACCTGTTCCAGCTAAATAAGAACTGCCAATTTGAGCATCGACATAGGCTTTATTAGGAATGTCATTGCTATTAGTAGGCGCAGTTGTAATTTGACCTGTTGTCAAAACAGCATTGCCAATAGTGGCTGTCGGTGCGCTTACACTAGTAAATACACCTGAATAAGTGCCATTTTCCAAACCATAAATCTGAGCAAAAGCATTAGCTGTGCCAGCCGTCATTAGATTAGTTATAAAGTCATTGGTTTTCCATGCTCTAGCAACGGTATTTTCTTGCGCCCTAACTACAGTTAATACATCCCCTGTAATATTGGTACAGGAAACAATTTCAGTAATTTGACTATTTACTGCGCTAACAAGAGTAAGGGTTACTGCTTGATTTGCTGATGGCTGTGGAAATACTGATCCTGTGCCATAGGCTACTTGAATCTGAGTATCAATTGCGGAAATGGGGGCTGCTAGTGTTGTCTGAGCCTGATTAGCAAAAAGAAGAATAGCCATACGCTAGAACCCACTCGATTGAACACTTGAACTAATTACTATCCAGTTTGCCCCATCACTCTGTAAAGTGCAAGAAGTTCCTATGATTGGTTCTAAGATTGCAGTACCAGCTACAGTTGATCCAGTAGGAACAACATTAGCAGAAGCACTAGTAATTGTGTAACCAGTTGTATTCTTGATATTTAAAGTTTTGCCATAATAAGTGGCAGCATTTAACAAAGTTAATTGGACATTAAATCCTGCTGTAATGATAAGAGTTACATCGCCAACAGTTTGATTGTAAAAAGCGCTACTGACATTAGTTACAGTAATTGGTACATTAGAGCCTTGTGTAAAAGCATTGGCAGCGCCAGCGGTAAAATAGTTAGAAGCTAAATCACCAGCCAACCAGTTTTTAGCGGAAGTGCCTTCTTGACCTCTAACAATGGTTAATACATCCGCTGTTCTTGCTGTGCAATAAGCAATCTCGCTTAAAGTTCCTGTAGCAGCATCATTAAAAGTGATAGTAAAAACTTGCCCTGCCGATGGGCTTGGAAACAATGCGCCTGTACCAGTAGCGACAGTACAAGTATTTGCGCCTGAACTAAGATTAGCTGCTAAAGTAGTTTGGGCATTATTGGTAAAAAGATAAATCGACATAGTGATCCTTAATACAATTCGACCCAATTTTGGATGCCACAACCATTAAAGTTTAATTGATAAGTAGAGCCTACAGGAACAACAATAAATGCTCCTGCATGAGCACCAGCACCATTAAACTGCCAATTGAAAAATGAAATTAATAAACCATCTACATAAGCTGTAATACTCGGCCCGGAATTGGCTGCTGTACCAGTTGCAGATACATAAATAGGATAAGGGTATGGGTTTGTGTATGTAGCGCCTGAACTTCTTGATCCAGTTACATCATGCCATTTTGTATTTCCCCAACCACCACCCAAAGGTGCTGATACCCAATTTGTGCCATTTGATTGAAGGACATTGTTTACATTACCCGGTGGAACATTACCAACTGCACCAGTTCCATTACCTGTTAAAACAGAATTAGCATTTAATGAAGCCTGACCTGTGCCGCCTGAAGCTACTGGCAAAGGTGGATTAAGACCTGAAATAGAACCGCCAGTAATGGCAACGGCATTAGCATTTTGACTTGCCATTGTTCCCAAAGATACTGGGTTAAAAAATGGGTTTACCAAAATCCATTTGTTATAACTTGCACTCCAAACCACAACGGCTACAAATCCATTACCAGCAATATCACCAGCTAATAAAGGCTGATTATTGCCTTTAACAATGGTGTAAGTACCAGTATTAGTAGTTCCTAAAGTTAAAGTCAAATTAGGAGTGGTTGTACCATTAGCAAATCCAGCCTTAAATTGAAACTCTAAACCATCAGATAAAGAAGTCAAAGTAGATGGAATGGTTACGGCAATACTGTCTGACGAGCCTGTAGCTACTGCATAAGTAAAAAATTGCTGTTGTAACTGTGCAGGGCTTAATGAGTTGGCATTTCCTGTAGCTGGGTTATTCATGACATAAGCGCCATAAACACCGCTATAAATCAATGAAATTGGGTAGCCAGCGCTAGGAATATCGCCTACCAATAATGGGGTATTACCAGCCTTAACAATCGGTAAAGCGCCAATAATGGTGCTTCCCATAGTCAAATTTAAAGTTACTTGACCTGTATTAGCATAAGCGGAAGTAAGGGTAAACCCAAATCCACTAGGAACAAAGTTTAAATTGGAAGGAATAGTAGCAGTAAGAGCATTGGCAGAACCACCAGCATTAGCATTGTCATAAGTGCCTTCCTGAAATTGATCTAACTGAATATTATTGCCTTCTGATCCAGCGGTATAGAACATTCCTGCTGTGTCATTGGCTAACCAAGATTGTGCGGTTGTTCCTTCTTGCCCTCGAACAATCGTCAAAGTATCGCCTGATCTAGCTGTACAAAGGACAATCTCAGTTAGCAATCCAGTTGCTAAGTCATTAAAAGTGAGTTTGAAGCCTTGTCCAGCAGCAGGGGATGGGAATAAAGAACCTGTGCCTGATAGCAAAGTTACAGTAGTATCAGCGCTAGTAATCGGGGCTGCTAGGGATGAGTGAGCATTGTTAGCGAATAAGAGGATGGTCATTCGTGCAGCCCTTTGTTAATTATTTGCTTATTTTAGCCATATAAAAATTATTAGTAAACAACTGTATAGGTAAAGCCTACTGGCAATTGTAATACCTGTGCATTAATGGCTGCTTGAAGAATTGGTGCTAATTCTGTTGGGATTAATGGGATCAGTTTTGTAGGTGTATTCATTGGTCTTTGATCGAACTCAAAAGTGTTAAACAAAGAACCATCTTCACCCAAACTAATACCTTGATCGATATTAATTAATACCTCACCTTCAACTGGGAAGGTAACTGAAATTTGCCAAGTTTCTTGAATGGATGGATTAGCGCCACCAATCAAAAATCTAGCTATTTTTCTTTTAAGCCATTGGATGTCAAATTGCATCCCATCGCCTTTAAAAAAGTTCCAAGTAATACACCTTTTAAAAATGTCATCGGTACATTCATAAAAGGTTTGAGGGGCTAACTCATACTCCTCATTGTATTGAAACTCATTTAATTGATTGGTGTTGTATAGACCTAAAGTTCTATAGTTACCTTTTGGTAAAACTGGTCTTTCAAAGCCATACAAAGAAAGTGCCACCCAATCTAACAATTTACCTGAAAGACCCCAATAAATAGGCAAATTGAGGTCATTTATGCGGTTTAAATTAGTTTGTGATGAATTGTTATAAGCCGTAAAAAAGGGCTGAAGATACTGAGTAGTATCATCATACGAATACTGTTGGTATAAGTATGATGCTATCGGGGTTATATCTTTAATCACAATTAGCCTTGAACAACAGTAATTAATGATGGGCTGGTTTCAAAATAACTTTGTGAATCGCCATAAATTAATCCAGTTCCAGCTTCAGGGCTAACTACATTGCCATTAATAGTTACACTAAAAATTAAGCGAGAAAGCAAGGGAGTTGGCACAATACTTGCTACTGCTAATTGGAATACTGATTGCAACTCTAGGACATTGATTGGCTGACCAACATAGATGCTATTGATATAAGCAGCCAAAGCTGGTTGAGCTAACTGTGCTACAGCAGATGGAGCAATAAAATTAGTCGCTATGGTATTCCAAGTTACCGCCATACTTACTGTTTGTAAGGGTGGATTGACATAAGTAATGGTGTATTCATCAGGAAAATCATCAATCGATACGGTAATATTCCGCAGATTAGGGCTAATAATGCCACCGCCTGTGTAAGAACCAAAGGAAGTAGTATCTACTCCAATACTGAATGAAGTTTCATTAATGACGGTAATGGTGTAATTGCCATTAAAAGCACCGGGGGTAGCATCAGTAATTGCAATATGCTGACCTGTGGAATAGCCATGATTAAGGTTAGTGGTAACAACTCCCGGATTAGCATTGGTAATAGCAGTTGCAGTCAATACAGAACCCACCAAATCAGGCAGATTGAAGATCGATTGGTAAATGCCATAGGCAACCGCATAAGGATCGCCACCACCGCAAATAACAGTTAAATTCCCACCAATGACTTGAATGGACACTAAGCGAGTTTGAACCCCTGAAATCCTGCCTAAAACTGCTCTTAAAAAGGTAGGAGTGCCTTGAGCAATAGCTTTACCTGATTGGATTACTTGAGCCTGATAGTCCTGTAGGGTTTGTGCGGTTTGCCCCGGCAAGCCATCAGTTTCATTGGTACAGGTCAAAGAAAAGCCTGAAGGAACAGAGGTAATAACTTGTACAACTGTACCTGTAGGAACAGCCCAAGAACCTTGAGTAGTTGCTAGGCAATACAAAGGGGCGCTAAATCCATTGGATTCAATAATGCCACCATCTTGTACGGTGTACTGGTGAGAGCCATCAGATACAGTAAAACCAATCGGAATCACAAAGCCGGGCAATCCAGCAAAGGTGACATAGACCGAAGTATTAGAACCAATACCTTGCTGAACTCCATAAGTTTGACCTAACTGATATAACAAAAAGGCATTGGCAGTTGTAGGAGCAATCGAATTAACTAGATCGACATAGGCTTGATCTTGAACTACTAAAGCGCCAGCAGCGGTAGAAGCCATATCTTCTACAAGACTGCCCGGCAAGTTTGCAGTAAGACCGGGGGATAAAGCAGTAGCAGCGGCTAACTCAGCATTTAATAGTTCTGTTGGGGAGGCTGGAACAGCGCCAGCAGTAGTAATTGTTGCCATTATGTAGCCACCGTTGTAGAAATTGTTGTTCCATTTTGGAATACTGCATTTATATAGTAAGTAGGCTGTGTTGCCAACTGATCTCTAACTACCCTTAATTGTGAGAAATAAGGAGCATATTGATTTTGAGTTCTATTAACTGCTGCATCAGGGGCAATTTGGGTCATGACTGATTGCTGTGCAGGGATGCCATAGTTACCATAAATAGGAGATTCGCCCTGATTTAAGCGCAAAGTTTGAGCTAAAGTGGCGAGCCAAATATAGCCAGTTTGGGTAATTTCTACCCATTTTCCATTTTGATCTTTGCCGTAAGTTCTCATCAGTTTGGTGTTCCTGTATTTCCACTACCCGGTTGAACTCCTGAATGGGTATGAGTACTGCCAATATCTTTGCCATTATTGGTGATTGTGCCTGTGCTGACAATATTGCCATTGACATTCATAGTGCCACCAGTTCCACCGCTAATAGCAAATCCAGCAGTACCAGTAATCAAACCATTAACTGTCAGATTCCCATTGATTGTGACCCCTGTATTTGGGTTATCAATAGTGATTCCTGAATCATTAATAGTGATATTGCTACTACCTCTAACAATTGTAATCTGTGTAGGGGTTAAAGTGATAGTGGCATGGTTATTAGTATCTCGAATTACTGCGCCATTAGGGGCATTAATATTGACGGCATTGGGATCAACTGCTGACCAGTTTTTATTGCCAATCGGAACAAACACTAAACCACCAAGATTAGAAGGCAATCCTAGAGGCGCTTTGCCTAATCCTAGACCTGAGATGCCGCCTAACCTGACATCAGCCGATATACAAATTCCAAAATCCCCGACTTGTACAGGTAGTCGTACATAAGTTGATTCTGCGATAGGGCAGGTTACAGGAGCAAAAGTTTGATTGCCAGCCTCAATTTCAAAGTTTACGGTAACAATAGCGCCATTAACTGCGGTTACTCGGCAAGGCAAAATCTGCCCTAGCTTGTTATTAGCGGTGCTTATGCTGGAATTAACAAACTCATT
>Ga0007819_1000667_pt1 | contig 11358 bp, 9 predicted proteins | sample CryBogCBE07Jul09_FD_71203 | JGI IMG/M metagenome (GOLD analysis project Ga0007819, IMG submission 71203) | Freshwater microbial communities from Crystal Bog, Wisconsin, USA - CBE07Jul09 | ecosystem: Environmental > Aquatic > Freshwater > Lake | place: Crystal Bog, Wisconsin, USA | collected... | reverse complement strand
CTGGCACGAGATTAGCCGGGGCTACTTTTCCAAAAGATGGCATTATCTCTTTTGGCAACAGAGTTTTACGACCTGGTTATTTTTACAGTCGTTAATCACCCTAGTAATATTGCTGGATCAGGGTTTCCCCCATTGTCCAATATTCCCCACTGCTGCCTTAAATAAGTTTGGGCCTTGTCTCAGTCCCAATGTGGCCGATCGTCCTCTCAGACCGGCTAGGCATTATCGGCTTGGTAAGCTTTTACCTTACCAACCACCTAAAACCTCGTAGAGAAACCCTTAAGCGGCAAGTTGCCTTTTTTATTTTTCTCACGAAAACGATTATTTAGAATTCGAATATTTTCATATTCTTCTGCTAAACTTAAGGACATTCTTTCTACGTATTACGCACCCGTACGCCACTTACGTTTTTATAAACGTCGTTCGACTTGCATGTGTAAAGCATATTACAAGCATTCATTCTGAGCCAGGATCAAACCCACTTTATCTATAAATAAAGTATTTCTACTTATTTTATTAATTATTAAATAATAACTTAGAGGAAGATTACTTCTAAAAGAAATAGATATAAGTAAACTTATATATTGTTTTCGTTGTAATAATTAAATTTGAAAATTATTCTTTAATAAAACGAAAATGAAAAAATGATATTCTTTAACTTTCGTAAATTTCAATTGTACCGCGGCTTTTAAAAAATACAGTAATTAACGCTAACGCTAATGCTGAATCAGCTCCGGCTAATGTTAGAATAAAAATTGAAGCAATTTCCCCTTTAATATCATCTAAATAAAGAGAAATAATAATAAAAGCTAAGTTGAGCCCATAAAACATCATTTCAATTGAAATAAGGGAGATTAATAAATTTTTTTTATTAGATAGAATACCTAATAAACCAATCATCCCTACTGTAATAGCAATTTCTATAAATTCTTGGAAGGAAACAAGTCTTTCGATAAACATTACTTTTTTTTAATTAAGACATTCCTGTCTTTTTAGTCCCGTATTTTGAACGCGCTTTTTTACGCCCTTTTAACCCTTCAAAATCATAAGCTCCACGAAGTAATTTATACTTTATACCTGGAAGATCTTTACGTCTACCCCCTTGAATCAAAACTACAGAATGTTCTTGAAGACTATGTTTACCTTCTCCGGGAATATACCCATAAATACGTTTACGGTTAGATAGTCGTAAAAGAGCAAGTTTACGTATAGCAGAGTTTGGTTTTTTAGGTGTACGTGTAACAAGTTTAATACAAACACCTTTTTTTTGTGGACATTTTTGTAAAGCTGGGCGTCGTTGAGAGCGTTGTTTTTTTATTCTTGGTTGTCTTTTTAATTGATTATATGTTGGCATTTTATTTTAATTCGGATAAATGTTTACTATATAAAGATAAAAAGATCTTTTTTCATTTAAAATTATTTATAATATCAACATCTAATGAAAGTATAGGTCGAAAATATAATCAACGTTTTCAGTATATAGACCCATCTTTTAATTGAATTTTTGTTTTTATTTTATAAGGATGACGTAAATTACGCATTAATATATTATTATGCCCGGAAAGAATTGAACTCTCAACCTTTAGATCCGTAGTCTAACGCTCTAATCCATTGAGCTACGAACATTGAAATTATACCTTAAACTATATCGTCTTTATAACGTTTAAAAATTTCAAATGAAATTTTTGAGAATAAAACCAGTTCTCCTGAAAAAAAAGAACAGCAAATTAATCAAATATCTCTTGACAAAGATTCTCCTCCAAAAAGATATAACGAATACAAAACAAATATACTAAAAGGAACGAAACGTCATAAAGTATTAGTTTTTAGTATTTCTAAGTAATTATCTTGACCAAAAAATAGGTAAACATATAGGGCCGTAATAAAACACAATAACCCTAATACATCTATGTACTCAGCTTTATAATGAAAAAATCATGATAATAAATCAGGTTGAAAATCAAACATTTTTTCAGGATAAAAAATTTCTCAGTGATAGAATAAAATATCAGTTAAAAAAATAATAATACTTATAATTAGATGATAATAAATAAGCGTTAAAATTACTTGATACATAAGAAATTCTTCTTTACGTAGAGCTCCACTCAAAAGAAAATGAAAATAAAATGTAGCTAAACAAAAAAGAACTAAAAAAACGATGCATAACCCGCTTTCTCATAAAACGACTAAATAATCTTGAGGATCTTGTACAACAACACTTTTATCAACGGTTGAAAATACAGAGTAAATCACGTGTTTGCCTGCGGTAAAATGTACTGTGATTATTAAAATGCTAGTTTGAAGACCATAAAGAATAAAAAAAAATAACGTACGTAAAAGAAAATTAACTTTTAAAAGTTGGTTTACTCTAATAAATAATGCTACTTCTATTAAAATTAAAATTATATTAAAAATATAAAACACGATATCGTTAAAATTCATTACATTATTTTTGTTGTGGGCAATGAAGGGATCGAACCCTCGACTGCTTCGGTGTAAACGAAACGCTCTACCACTGAGCTAATTACCCTTAAAGAAGGTTGGATTTGAACCAACGTAGAACGAAGTTCAATAGATTTACAGTCTACCGCTTTTGACCGCTCAGCCACTTCTTTATTAAAATATACATAGTCTTCCCCATAAAAGAACTAAATCTTTTGTTTGAGTATTCCAAGCGCTCTTTTTTTAACTTACACTAAAATCACAAGAGTTCGAGATGTTTTCTTGTCAGGAGTATAAAATATACCTTCTCGAAAAGAGCTTTCAATTTTTATATTAGTAATACAAAAATAAAATAAATATTTTTTTAATTATAAATAACGTTGACAGTCTAAAAAATTTATTTAACGAAAGATAGTAAATTCCTTAGATACTAAAAATAGTTTGTAAATAGACTTCTTTTTAATTAACTTTGACGATCTTCACGTAAAGCGTGTAAAAATAAAGCTTCCCCTAAAGATAATGGGAATTTTCATCCTGGAGTATTAATTGCAGCTATACCAATTGGCATAAATCCGTGATTTACACCACAAAGTTCACTACATTGACCATAATAATATCCTGGACGTTCAATAAAAACAGCAGTTTGGTTTAAACGTCCTGGACAAGCATCTAATTTAATACCTAAACTAGGAACGCATCAATTATGTAAAACATCAGCTGCAGTAACGAGTACACGAATATTTTGGTTAGTTGGTAATGGAAGATGATTATCAACAGTTAAAAGACGAAAATGATTTTTCTTTTTAAAATCGAGATCATCATCAGATAACATATAACTATCAAAACTAGTTGAATCTACATCATATCCTTCGGGTGAAACACCAAGACCTAAAATTGATTCACTAAACTCATTTCCTGACATGATTTCATATGATCAATATCATTGATGCCCTACTACTTTAAAAGTAAATGAAGGCTCTACGATTTCATCAATTGAATAAAGAAGTGAAAATGAAGGAATAGCAATAGCTACTAACACTAAAGCTGGAAGAATAGTTCAAATAATTTCAAGTGTAGGGTGATGTACAAATGAAGAATAAGCTGAATATTCTTTTTTATTATGTGCTACTCCTGTGGTTGAAAAATTAACTATACAAGAATACATTATATATAAAACAAAAAAAAGGATAAAGGTTAAAAAGATCATGAGATCATCATGAAATCTAACTATACCTTCCATTACTGGAGAATATGGAGTTTGGAATCCAAATTGTCAGTCGTGTGCAGCATTTACATGCATATCATTTGAAGTTGATTTAACTACTGAGTTTAAAAGAAAATTTAACATTTAATTTTAAGTAAAACAGGCTTTTTATTTTAATAAAAAGCTTTGAATTATGCGATAAGTTTTGATTAATTTATTTTGTCTTAACAAAATAATATAAAGGTATAATAACCTCAAATTTTCTTTACATTATGTAAAGAGAATTAAGAAGGCCATCATAAGTGCAAAGAGTGCAATAGCTTCAGTTAAAGCAAATCCTAAAATTGCTAAACGAAAAAGCTCATCTTTCTCGTTTGGATTACGAGAAACTGCTCCAACAAGTCCTGAGAAAAGACTTCCAATCCCAATACCTGCCCCTCCTAATGCGATAGTTGCTAATCCAGCTCCGATTGATTTTGCTGCTTGTAACATTAATTTTAATAAATTACGGGTGTTTAGTTTAACAAAATTACTCTTTTTGTTTTCAAAAAACTATTAAAATATAAAATGACAAATTAATAACCTCTAGAACGATAAAACGAAGTTATTTTATTTAATGACGATTTGAATGGATAAAAAATTTCTTCTGGTAATGGGTGATGTAAAAAAACAGCTTGCATGGTACGAAAATCAAAATGAATATATGATGGAATATATCAATGTACAGATTTTAATCTTGGTATTGCTAATCTACGTGCTTTTTTTAATCTACGGTAAATTAAAAAATAATATAATGGACTACGTCTTAATATTCTTTGTTTACCGCCATGACTACCTTTACCAACAACTCAACGTTTATAACGAATTTTACGTTTAATGAAAGGCTCTAACATTTGTTTGATTTTTTCTCGAAGTAATTCAGCCTTATCCATTAAAAAAATTCTTTTTTTCTCCGCCAACATTAATGCACGAAGAATCATTTTGTTATAATCAGTCACAGTTTCATCCTTATCCGTATCATTTTTTAAAGATTTCTTTAATATAAACGTTTTTAAATCTAATTCCCATAAATTAGCTGATAGAAACAAATTTAAAATATTAATATAAAAGTTACTTAATAAAGAAACAAAATGAAAAAATTTAGCGTAAGACCCTTTTCAACGATAACTATAACTTCTTGTATTATCTTTATCTAAACTATTGTAATGATTAAAGTATAACTGCTTATAACGTTCTAAAAATAACTTTTGTGTTTGATCTTGACTTATTAGAGTAGAATTTAAAGTTAAACTCGAATCTACAAAATTTTTTAAATATTGACTCTCAGTGGTTATACCTTCTGAACGAGTACGCTGAACTGTATAACGCATCAATTTTAATTGCTCAGTCATCTCAGAGAGTTTAAATCTAAACGATTTTATTGACATAGTAAAATGTTTTACTTCAGTACTCGAAAAATTACCTTGATTATATTGACTTAAAAAAATATGTTCTCAATTTTTTATCGAGAGTAAGTATTTTTCAGTAAAACGTTCAAGTAAAGGTTGAACACGTTTGCGTAAAGTCAATAGTTTTTTTAGTAATAAAATTTCATTTTTACGTCTAAAACGATTAATTTGAGATAATCAACGTACCTTCTTTTTTAAACGAGTATATGCACGTTTTTCTCATAATTTGATACCATATAAACGAAAATATATTCGATCGCATAACAAATCAGCAAACGTTACTCAATATTTTTTGTCAAAACTTAATAACGTTCCTGGACGCACGAGCGCATTAGGCGATTTTTCTATTGTACCATTAATTTCAATTCCTTGATGATGTACAAATTGATTGGCTGCGTAAATCGTAGGTAATAGACGCGTTCGAAATAAAAACATATCAGCACGACGCTCTAACGCACTATAAAAGGAATTATTTCGTGCTGTCACTGAACTTATATGATTACGAAAAAATCTTCTAAATGCTTTTTCTTTAATTTTACCATAAAAATGACGTAATTGTTGTTTATTATAAAAAGAAACTTTATAACGGCGTTTTACGGCAGCACGACGACGCATAAATGGTCGAATATATCGTCGAGCAATTGTTCATTTCATGTTATTAAAAACTAAAAAATAACGTTTAAAAAGACCTCTTCGAATTAGTTTTTTTCCTCTTATATTAAAAAATCTACGTAAACGAGAATCTTTATAATATCATATTTTATTTTTAGCTAAGAAAGCTATTTTATATCTAGGTTTAAATACGTTTTGTCTCATTAAAATTATTTACCTTCGCGTTTACCTTTTTTTAATTTTAAAACTTCATTATAATAATGAATACCTTTACCTTTATACGCGTCCGGTTTACGTAATCCGCGAATATCTGCTGCAACTTGATTAACCTGAGTTAATTCAGCCCCTTTAATTAATAAAATGGTCCCTTTAGATTTAGCAGGTACTATAGATATTTCCTTCGAAAAGGCGTAAGATACTTCATGACTAAAACCTAATTTTAATTTCAAAGTATTATCTGAAACTGTCGCCCTAAAACCGACTCCAATTAAGCGTAATTTTTTTGTATACCCTTTTGTTACACCGATGATTAATTGATGTAATCAAGATAAATAAGCATTTTCTTTATGCGGGTATTCAGATGATCATACATATAATTTTGAATCTTTTACTGCTAACGAAAAATCACTTTTACGTTTAAGCAGTATTCCTTTAGGCCCAGCTATTTTTACAAAATCATCTCCTCAACTAATTGAAACGTCTTTAATTAAATTATAGCTTAACATTAATCTTTAATAAATTCCAAATAAAAGTTCACCACCAACATTTAGTAAACGAGCATCTCTATCCACTAAAAAGCCTTTAGGCGTGGATAAAACAAATAAACCTCTACTAGTTTTTGGTTGTCATAACGTTTTGGTCGAAACATAAATTCGACGTCCTGGGGTTGAAACACGAAATACATTTTCTATAATCGGTTCTCCACGAACATTATATTTTAAGAAAACTCGAATAACAAATTTTCCTTTTTGAGCGTCTCACCTATTTTCAAATCCACGGATATAACCTTCTAAATATAAAATACGTAAAATATTAATATATTGCAAAGGTAAATATGGATGCATAAGTAATTCAGGTAAGCGAGCTTTTTGCGCATTTTTTATTCTTATAATTAAATCTCCTACATAATCACGCATTTTTATTATCAACTTGAATTTTTCACCCCTATTAACTTTCCTTTTCAAGCATATTTACGAAACATTAATCGAGACATTCCAAATTTTCTATAAATTGCTCGAGGTCTATTTGTAAATAAACAACGATTACGTATACGAGTATTAGAAGAATCTTTCGGTAATGAAATAAGCTGTTTATAGGCAACTAAACGTAAGCTTGAAGATAACGACATGTTCTTAATTAAAGCTTTTAAAAAAATACGACGAGTCTCGAATGAAAAATAAAGTATTCGTCTTTTTTTATCTTTTCAAAGTAAATATTTCATTTAAATTTTGTGGAGATAATCGGAATCGAACCGATGACCCAATGCTTGCAAAGCATTTGTTCTACCAACTGAACTATACCCCCTTGTATTAATATTAGACCCGAAGCAGAATCGAACTGCTATTAAAAGATTTGCAATCTATTACATTAACCATTATGTTATCTGGTCTAAAGATATTTGGGCCTAAGTAGACTTGAACTACTGACCTTACGCTTATCAAGCGTACACTCTAACCAACTGAGTTATAAGCCCGAAATTAAAAAAGAGAATTTAATGCTTGAATTTGAATTTCAATCAAAGGTTTCTCTACTAAAAACATATAAAAGAGTAAGATGACAAAAAGAATTGAAATTATTTGTAAACGTTCTTCTGAAATTGCATTTTTTTCACTAAAATCATCGCTTTTATCAAAAAAGATTATCTTAACCACGCGAAGATAATAGAAAAAACTCATCACGGTAAAAAAAAGAAAAATAAAATTAATACCAAAACGAGAACTTTCCATCAAAGCATATAAAATATCTAATTTAACAAAAAAACCACCTAATGGAGGAATACCACTCATAGAAAAAATAATTAATGAAAAGATTAAGGCTAACATTCTATTTGAATTTTTTAATTTACTAAAATCCACTAAATGATTAGTCTCTTCGCCTAAATGCAATAATATAAATCACATAATAAATGAAGTTATTATATATACAGGAAGATAATGAAAACTTGCAGAAAGCCCTTCGCGCGTAGCTAGACTAATACCTACTAACATAAACCCAACATGACCCATTGAACTGTAAACAAAAAATCTTTTTATTCCTTTTTCAGAAAACGCACCTATCATCCCGAAAAGAACACTAAGTAAAGCTACAAACATTAAAAAAGGTAAAATGATAAAAGAATATGAGTGTAAAAAAGTTAGATAAAATTTAGTTATAGCGAAAAAAATCATTGCCTTTGAAAAAATTGAAAGAAATGCAACTGAGGCTATTGGAGCTTTCCCATAAATGGTAGGGGCTCAAAAATGAAATGGAGCTGCAGTGATTTTGAATAAAAAATTGAAGAAAATTAGAAAAATCGCCAATACTGTACCAAAAGAATATGGAGTTGCGGCATTATAAATAACATCATAGTCTAAAAATGAAAAGTTAATTAAATCTATTATTATTGGATTAGAAACTTCAGTAACTGAAACCGGATTTGTTAGCTCGTCAGTTGAATTAATTGACTCAAAAAAGTTGATTAATTCAAAATGGTTAGATAAAGTAGGAATATCACTTAATAAAACATCAAGATCTCCAAAACCTAGAGTACCTCATGATTTGTAAAGTAAGGCTACACCTAATACAAGAAAACCGCTTGGAACGCTACCGATAATAAAATATTGTACACCAGCATCCGTACTAAAACGATTTTTTTTTGCAAATGCAGTAAGAGTATAAGTAGCTAACGTTACAATTTCAATCGCGATAACAAATTCAATAAGATTAGATACTGTAAAAAGGAATAAAGAACCTAAATGAATAAAAAAGATCAACACCGGAAATTCAATTTCATAACTATTCGCCACGAAATATCTATCTGAAATACCATAACAGAAAATTGCTACGATTAAAAGAGCATAAATAAAAAATAATTTTGCAAATAAAGAATCATCTAAACTTTCAAATAAGGGTAATCAAGAATAATCCGTATAAGGCATTTCGGTTCAACCTAGCACATTATGTGAACCTAAAAAAGGAACCCCAGTATTTACGTTTAATGATAAATTTAAACCACTAAAGATTAAATTAAAAGACCCACATCAAAAAATAAACAAAAAATAAATAAAGGTTAGTTTATTAATAAAACGAGTTAAAATTGCTTGTTTAGGAAAAAATAAAGATAACATAAGTAAAAAACAAGTTACAAAAGCAATTTGAAATATCTCAATATATTGAAAATAACCGAAAATATTTAATGTTGAATCATTAAATAAAAAAGCATCATCAAAACTTTCTTTTTCCATAATAGCTAATAATTTTTGTGATTGTTCAATATTAGTAGTACTAGCTGAAGAAAATAAATTACCTGTTAACATAAAGAAACTTGCTTGACGAATTTCATAATTAATAACAGCATTCTCTATAAACCCCCCTAAAGGTAAAAGTACTAAGAAATGAAAAAAATATCAAAAAGTCACAAAAACACCAAATTCAATAAAAGGAGTTTCAACAATTTCTTGTCCAATTCAACCCAAACTAATTGTATCAGCAAAAAAAAATCAAAAGATTCAAATATGAAATGGTTTAAAAAAAGTACTTCTTAATGTTGATGTATCTACAACGGGTAATAAAGCTAAAATAACAATTGCTGCACCCATTAAAATTACACCACCTAATTTATCAGGAATACTACGTAATACTGCATAAAAAGGTAGAAAATATCACTCAGGTACAATATGCGCTGGAGTAACTAATGGATTTGCTTCAATATAGTTATCTGGGTGACCTAAATAATTAGGCGCGTAAATAACAAAAAATGAAAACATTAACACAAAAAGAAAAAATCCAAAAAGATCTTTAACATAAAAATAAGGATAAAATGGAATACGATCATAAATTGCATCGATTCCTAATGGATTATTTGATCCAGGTTGATGTAATAAGATTAAATGTAATAACGCGAGACCAGCAATAAGAAATGGTACTAAATAATGTAAACTAAAAAATCTATTTAAAGTAGGATTATCTACTGAAAACCCACCTCAAAGTAATTGAACAATCGAATCACCTATATAAGGAATTGCTGAAAAAAGGTTAGTAATTACAGTAGCCCCTCAAAAACTCATTTGACCTCAAGGTAATACATAACCCATAAATGCGGTTGCCATCATGGCTAAAAATATTGCAACCCCAGAATATCAAAGATTTGATCTTGGTTGAAAGTATGACCCGTAATAAAGACCTCTAAACATATGACAATATGTTATTAATAAAAACATTGAAGCACCATTTGCGTGCATATAACGTAAGATTGACCCACCGTTAACATCACGCATAATGTGTTCTACGCTATTAAAAGCTAGATGAACTTCTGGCGCATAGTGCATGGCCAAAAGCACTCCTGTAACGATTTGAGAAACTAAAGTTAACCCAGCTAAAGATCCGAAACTTCATAAATAACTTAAATTAATAGGTGTCGGATAAACATCGATATGACTCATCATTGTAGTAACTAAAGGATTTTTTACTAATTTACCATATACTGACATAGTTTAATTTGCGAATATTTTTCTTATTAGTAATACTTAAATGAAAGAAAAATATTTTTGTATTATATAAAATTAAAAATATTATTTTGACGAAAAATTACGTCTTTTGTTTAAAAAAAGAGAAGATTCACCCATAGTAACTGAATTTGCACTTAAAAGATCAGTTGAGTAAAAGTCAGAAATTGATTTACTAAATGGCGTCATTATAAGAAAAATTGACGGTTCAGCATAATTATAAAAAAAATTATTTGAGAATAACATAATTTTTTCAATATTTTTAGTTACAGCAACTTCTTCATTAAAACGTCACATATTTTTTAATGTGTCTAATCACTTTGTTGGTTGAACTTGAGCTCTTAATAAAGTTACAAAAAATGATTCTAAACTTAGAACCCCTTTAGGCGGTGTTACACTTTTATAAAATTTTCGTATACGCCCCTCTAAATTAACAAGGTACCCATCCTTTTCGTAGAATGTTTGTACAGGGATAAGAGTATCGGAAGCAAAATTTGTGGGTTTATGTGTAACGAATGAAATTACATTTGTATAGACTAAAGTAGAAAATCATTTTTTATGCGTTAATCCGTGTGGCTGAACAGTATAAAGCAAATCAATTTTTTTATCTTGAATCTCTTCAACATATAAATTTGAACGTACTGAAGGTGCAATACCTAATTGATTAAAAATTAGTTGAGTAGAGTTTCCCTGTAAAACACCTAAACGATCGCCTTGAGCTGTTTTAACGAAAAGACGTTTAGCTAAAAGTCGAACTAAGTTTTGTAAAATTGCACCATTTTTAGATTTTAAAATTTCAGCCCCTAAAAAAATTGATGCACCTTTAGTTAAAACTAACTCTTTTGTTGCAACACTTTTATTCATTAAAATATCAACTAATTTTTTTGGTGAAATACCTAAATGATTTTGTTTTAATTTTAAATTTGCATAAACACCAATAAAATAATAA
>Ga0007819_1000656_pt1 | contig 11498 bp, 15 predicted proteins | sample CryBogCBE07Jul09_FD_71203 | JGI IMG/M metagenome (GOLD analysis project Ga0007819, IMG submission 71203) | Freshwater microbial communities from Crystal Bog, Wisconsin, USA - CBE07Jul09 | ecosystem: Environmental > Aquatic > Freshwater > Lake | place: Crystal Bog, Wisconsin, USA | collected... | reverse complement strand
AATCCCATCATACAGTCAATTATAGATAAAGAAGTGATCAAGATGATCGCTCCACCAGAAGAGGCCGCAGACTATTTGGCCAAGATTGGTGTTTACGACACAACACAGCCTGACAATACCACAGATTATGTCCAGGATCTTTCAGAACGTGAAATCAAAGATCAGATGCAGGACAATATCTACGGTGGAGAGATACAGGACAAGGGTGTCACAACTAACGATCCTATCGCTCGTCAACTGGTCATGTTGGGCATAGGCCGATAAAGAATTCATCGCTTGCTGGCAAAGGCGTTATTTTGCCAGACTGGGGTTGATCCCCTTAAACTCTAAAAAGGAAAATTTAACAATGGACGTTAAAAACAATACGGTGGCAACGAATAGCCAAGCGAGTGCACCAGTCAATAATAATGTTGATCAAGCACAAGCAAGTGTTCCCCAAAATGATACTCCCAATTTAGGGGCTATCAGAAAATCCGGGCAACAAGAAGTTCTACAAGCACTTAGCAAGGTTGCTGGCGTTGATTTCAGTAAAACGAAAGATGCTATCAAGTTTGTTGAAAGCCTAAAGAGCAACGGTGGCAACGGAAAGCCAGACAAAGGTTCCAGCACGGGTGAGATCGCTGAATTGCGTAATATGATCCAAGGGTTGCAGTCACAACTACAACAGAAAGATCAAGCAGTTCGCAAGACTACCCTGCAGAGTCAGATCAAGGAGACAGCCGTAAAGGTTGGTTTCGATCCTAACATGTTAGATATCGCAACTCCTTTATTTGAAAGTCAAATTGATTATGACGACAATGGAAACTTTTATGTTAAAGGTGCAAATGGTGGCCCTAGACTAGATAAAAACGGTGACCCCGTTGGTCTGGACTTCCTAGCACAGGATATATTGCGACAAAGACCCAAATTGAGTGCTGATGATGGACGTTCAGGCACTGGTTCCAAATTTGGTATGGGCTTACAAGGTAATCAGGACGAAATTCCAGATGCCAGCTCAGACCTAGAAGGTTGGAAAAAGTGGAAAGAAAGCCAAGGTATCGGCGGACGCTCCTTAAAGGGTATGAATGTCACATTTAACAAGCCTATTGTCTAATCGATAAAAGTTAGGCAATACTAAAACAAGGAGAAAATAATGGCTTATTTTATTGGCGGAACATCAGGTGAAAGTTCCGCGTTTGAAAAAACGATCCAAAACAGCGCCATCCAGGTTCTACACGAATCTCAAGGCCTAGTCAATATGACTAACGTAGTAATGCCTAATCAGGGTAATACATACAAGGTGCCAAAAATGGCTCCTATTTCTTATGGTGATTATACCGATCAAGGTTCTAACCCATACGGAATCTACGAACAACAAGCAAGTATCACAGCCAAAGAGGTTGTTGCTACTCCTGCAGTTGCTCAAACAGCGTTCTCTAAATTCTTAGGCTGGACAACAGCATTTGACCTAGCTAATAACCTAGGTTCTGAATTAGGTGCAAGTTTCGCTGAAAAGGTTGATCAACGTGTTACTAAGGCATTCGTTGGTAACCCAAGTAATGTTACATCTACTGATGTTTCTAACGCTGGTTTCAACTCAACACAAACAGTTCAATACTATGTGGTTTCTACAGCCACTTATGTAAGTGCCGCTGGCGGTAGTTACAGCAATTCAGATCCAGGCTTAACAGACGGTTTCGGTCGTGTGCAAGCTATGGCTATGCAAGGTTTGAGCTTGAGCGATGCGGCTTCTACAACTACAACTGCTGAAGCAAGCGACACATTGAACTCAGTTACAGTATCAGGAATGATTCGTAATGTTATCAATGCATGGCGTAAAGCACGTAACCCAGGACGTCCAACTATCGTTCTAGGTCCAGATGAAGAGCAAGCTCTATTATCAGAATTAACTGGTGGCGCTATCTACTCAGCAACTCCTGCAGTTGAAAAAGCAAGCATCAACGCTGGTTTAACAGCACTTGGTGATGAGTTATTGTCTACAGGTATGTTGCGTAACCTATACGGTTGCACAGTTATCTTCTCAACATTCTTACAACAAGGTGTTACAAGAACTGTTAAGCGTGGTTCAGCTCAATGTCACATTGGTGCGGCATTTGGTCCTCAAGCTATTACTACTGTAATGGTTAAAGGTCTAGATATCTCTATGGGTGATAAAGACGGTGGATTACAAACTTGGATCACTGGCCTAGGCTATTTTGGTTCAGGCGTTGTTGATCAATCACGTGGTTGCGAAATCGCGATCGTTGATAGCTACAACTAATCAAGCGGGCGGGGTCAGGTTCATAGCCTACCCCATTAATGGAGAACAAGCATGGCTTTAACGAGTTTTTTATCATATACTGATCCATCACTACAGATTACATATCCAGGTGGTGTTCAGACTGTTGGATTGAACAAGGTGTCGGTGGCAACACCAGCTGATGTTCAGTTCTACGATCGTGCGGCCTATCGCAGAATGGAGCAGATAGCACAAACTGACGAACTCATTGCAGGGGATCAGGACTACTATCTAACTTCAACTCTATTTCCCAAGGCTTCAATTGAATTGCTAAACATGTTTGAATTTGGTTGGTGGTCAGCTTTTGTAGAACGCACTCTAGGTGCTTTTTACTATAAGTCTGCCCAGGGCGGTGCCCAACCAGCCTCGCCAGGTGCACCTAACGTGGGGCCTAATAACCTCAACGTTCCCTCGGGTGCAGGTGGCATGACCATGACAGCATTCAATCCAGGTCAATTGGCCAAGCAAAACCAAACACTGATACAGTTGGAAGTGTTCAAGGCAGTAGAAATTTTCTATGGCACCTTGGTAACTGACAACTCTAATATCAATGAAAAGGATGCGGCCAACTATCAATTCGCCCGTAGGCGTTTTGAAGAAGAATGGGAAAAAGCCATCCAAGAAAGTTATTTCTATGATTTACGCAATCTAGGATTTATCGGCACTTACCAACAAGATTGGTTGGCTGATACTAACTTCTTTGAAGGTGATAGGAGATATTTCTAATGCCTTTATTCACAGCAACAGATGTGATCAGTTTGATCAATACCGCCAAGCAGGCAACTACTGGCACTAACTTGGTCGAAGTGTTCACGGAATTCCCCTCTAATCAAAATAAGATTAGTGAAGGAATCTATGTGGCTCGTGTTTATCAGGCAGATAGGATCATCCACTCCAATGGTATCCTAGCAGGCGGACATATCTATTATATTAAGGATCGTGTAGAAATGTATCTAGTTACTCAACAGGTCAACACATTTGTGAACAACCTGTTGGGGATCTTTCCTACATTACTGGACGCAAACTTGTTTAGTGGCTATTTCGTCCGTGAACATACTATTGAGCAACAGTATGTGAATAATTCAGAACGATATAAGATCGTGTTTGATCTCACAAGATTACAAACAATATAAAAGGAAAATAAAATGGCAAATTTAAATGTCAGCAGTCCTAGTAATTTTGTCCAGCTTTTGATTAGTGCGGCGCCAACAGCGTTAGCAACAATTGGCAGTTGGACCTCTACTACGACTAACGTATTAGCAGTTCCTGCACTACAGGACATCACTGTTACCAATAGTAACGGCACATTCCGTTGGGTGCAATTAGACGCTACCAGTCGCTATGTTGTTACAACACCAGCAACTAACTCATTGAACTTCAACATCGTTCTTGACGATGCAAGTTTCTTCACTACAACAGTAGGTGGAACTAATGCTTCAAAAGGTTTGTTAGGTTTGAGCAACAACAAAGACCGTGTTTACTTCCAGTTTACATGGGGCGGTGGCACAACTCACGTTACCACAGGAACAGGTTTCTTAGCAAACTTGGCTCCTAAGGTTACACCAGACCAGCCAGTTTGGTTATCACCATTGGTAATCGAAGTTGACGGAAATTACACCAGTAATTAATATTGGTTAAAAAGGCGGGGTTTCTCTAGGGGAACCCCTTCCCTTATGTAAATATTATAAAGGTATGCAGATATGGATTTCAATGAAAAATCTATCAAAGAATTATTGCAGGGTTTGGAAGGTGAGATAGCCAAGACTATCGCTGAGATAACCCACGCACAACAAGACCTAGAAAAAGCGCAGAATAGACAAAAGTTTACTTTAGCACTTATTCATCATTTAAAAACAAGATATGCAGATGAAAGAAGCAATTAAAATCCGTAGAGCATTTTGCGATCAACGTTCTCAAGCTAGAAAACGAGTTGATAAACACGGTAATCCTATCCAATTTTTATTATCTTTTGAAGAATGGTTGTCAATTTGGCAAGCCTCTGGACATTTCCATGAAAGAGGTTGCAAGAAAGGTCAATACGTGATGTCAAGATATAACGATATTGGTAACTATGAAGTTGGCAATGTTTTTATTCAACAGCAGGATGGAAACCACAAAGATGCTCAACCTTGGAAATTTTCACCAAGAACAAAATTTAAAAAACATAAAGATTTGGAGATATTATAATGAATTTAAAAGACCTAGCGGCAAAACCCACCCTAATTAAATTGACTATTGACGATGAAGATATTGTCAAACAGTATGGAGAACCCCTTGACTTTTGGACTTGGGATCGCCAGCCTATGGATGTGTTTCTAAAAGTCGCAACCAGTGATAACACTAATTTTACAGAAATTGCCACTATCCTAAAAGATCTAGTCTTAGATGCGGATGCCAATCCTGTAATGACAGATGGTATGGTCTTACCCAGCAAGGTCCTAGTGGCTACATTTACCAAGATGGTAAGTGTCCTGGGAAAGTAACACAGGGAGAATTTGATCCCCAAGGCCCTGAAGTTTTTGTTGCTGTAACCTTGGATCATATGGCGCAGAGATACAGTCTACTGCCCAGTGAAATTCTCAACAGAGCAACCACATTTGATTTGGAAGTTTTAGACATCGCCAAGTCATATGAAAGAATGAAAGAAAACAAGGCCAATGGTGTATTACCAGAGGTCAAAGAAGATGTCATGATGGAAGCCATAAAACAAGTGAGAGGCCAATGACCGTAAAGCTAGGAATTCAAAACACGCAGTTCAAAGCCAAGTTGGCTGATCTCAAAACGATCACACAATTGGCCATGCCACAGTTGGAAAAGGAGTTCCTCAAGAATACTCCTATAGCCACTGGCAATGCTCGTGCTAACACTTCTCTTAGAGGCAATGTGATAGAAGCAGATTATCCATATGCTTTTGTCCTAGATGCAGGCCGTGGTTTCCGTGATGGACAGATGCGTGGTAGTGAACAGGCTCCAGATGGTATGAGCGAACCAACCAAGGAGTTTGCTAAGAAATTGATTCCACAATTGGTGCAAAAATTAGCGAGTAAAAGATAATGGCAGATATTAAAATCACCCTAGAACTTGATAGTAATCAATATCAAGGCGAACTAAAAAAAGTTGAAACGACTACAGGTCAAACTACTGATGCAGTCAAGAAAAAGATTGGTGAAATTGGCACCACTATGGATGGTCTTGGCAAGAACATCACAGACCTTAACAGTAAACTAAATGGACTAAGTTCTAGTCTAGCAGGCATTGGACTTGGAGCGTTCATAACCAGTGCTATTTCAGCAGGTAATTCAGCCAGCCAAGCCGCAGAAAAGTTTGGCATTACTACACAGGCCATGTTGGAGATCAATGCTTCCGCAGTGGCATCAGGTGCTAACACCAATCAACTAAGTTCAGCTTTAGCCCGCATGGGTGTTAATGCAGAACGTGCGGCCGATCAAGGTGGATTGTTAAGAGCACAATTTGACAAGCTGGGTGCTACCAATGAATACATGCGAACACATTCTATGGATGAAGTGTTTGCCAAAATGGTTCACAGTCTAACACAAATACAAGACCCTGCGCAACGTGCTAGAATGGAAATGGAGATCTTTGGTAAGAGCTTTGCCAACATAGACATTTTCAAACTAGATGCAGAATTGCAAGCACATAACGGCACCATGGGCGAAACAGCCAAAGCCGCTGAAGATGCTGAACGCATGATGGAGAATTTAAAGAATGCTTTCACTGCCGTGCAGATGGAAGTGTTAAAACTCCTAGATCCATTTGTCAAATTGATTGGTGACCAATCAACAGGATTCAAAGGTGCTGGAGTTGCGGCCAAAGTAGTCATAGATGCATTTGTGTTCCTAGCGGGTCTCAAAGTTGCAGAAATGATTATAGGTATTGCAGAAGCCTGCATTGCCTTAAAAGAAGCCCTATATGGTGTTGCGGCCGCAGAAGCTGTGGCAACAGGTGGCATATCAACCCTAGTGGGCATGGGTGTTAAATTGGCAGTAGCGGCCGCGGCCGCGCTAGGTGTTGCAGTGGCTACAGATCAAATTGCCTCAAGCACAGACAAGGCCACTGATGCGGTTAATAAAAATACAGATGCCCAGAAAAAGAACAATGAAGAATTAAAGAACAAGAAACAGCCTTTCATGACCGAAGGCAATCTTAACCCTGGCGCAGGTGCAGAAGCCAGCTTGAAGAATCAATATGCACAACTACAATTAAACAATAAACTGGCCTTAGATAGACTAGATCTTGAACGCCAATTAGTAGGTGAAACAGAAGCCACACGTGCCAGCAAGTTAGCAGAATTTGATGCAGATGCGGCCTATCAAAAGAAAGTTCTAGAATTCCAAGGTCAGATCAAGAAACTGCAAGCTGAACAGGCCAACACTAGAGGTGGTGGTAATTTTGGTGGACAGATAGCCATCCTACAACAGGAACTAAAAGAATATCAAAGCCAAGCAGATGCTGTCAAGGCCAAGACCAAGGCTCTTACTGATGCCAAGGTTGAAGAACAAGCCGCGCTTGAAGTGCAAAAAGCTGAAAAGAAAATGATGGTTGAATTGGCCAACCTCCAAGATGAATACTATCAATATGGCATGACAGCTGATGAGAAAAAGCTAGAAGCTCTTAAGAAACAGTATAACCAAGCTCTTGAAAATGTCAAGTTGGCACTACAACCTAAGTTTGGCGCTGGCTATGATGTAACATCAACAGATGAATACAAAGATGCACAGGCCAAACTAAATGACCAATTAAAATTGAATGAAGAGCAGATGAAGAAAAACATCGCTCAAAGCCGTGACTTTGCCACAGCTTGGAATGGTGCTATCAAACAGTATCAAGATGATGCCACCAATGGTGCCAAGATCGCAGATTCAGCATTCAAGTCATTTACCACAAACACAGAAAACCTATTAGAAAGCATGGTTACCAAAGGCAAGTTTACCTTCCAAGATTTCTCCAATGCTATTATTACAGACATCATCAAGATGGAGATCAAGGCCGCAACATCAAGCCTATTCTCTATGTTTGGCACACTAGGTGGATCAAGTGGTGGTGGTATCCTAAGTAGCCTATTCAGTGGTGGACATGCCATGGGTGGATCAATTCCTAGCGGACAGTTTGGCCTAGTAGGTGAACAAGGTCCTGAATTGGTCAAAGGTCCAGCCGCAGTGATGAACAACAATCAAACAATGGATGCACTAGGTGGACAACAAAACCATACCTATAACATCAACGCTATTGATGCCAAATCAGTAGCACAACTATTCGCAGAAAACCGCATGACCATGTTTGCCATGACAGAACAGGCTAGACGTGAATTGCCAATGAGGACAAGATAATGGGTTTACAGACAATCATCAACCATTGCGAAACTCTTAACATAGACCGCCGTCGTGTTATGGGTGTGCAATACACTAGATCAGAGATCGCCAAGATCAGCGAAACACCAACACGCAATCCATGGCGCTTGAATCTAGAAATATCAGCTGGCCTACAATACAGCACCAACCGTGCCCTATTAGAAAGCATTGACTATCTAGATCGCAAGCACACAGAAGATGTCAGCTTTGGTGTTGCTGGTGGTGCAAGTCCTGGTCTAAGTTTTATCTTTGCCTATCAAGGTGGTCTTAATCAAAGCCAACTTAATGGTATCACAGTGGCCAGTTTCTCAGGTAATCAATTGACACTTAATTTGCCTAACACAATCACAGGTGCTGGCACAGTCCTATTCCAAAGCGGTGATTTACTACAGATCCAAGGTAGTCCATATCCTTTCTCAGTGCTAGGACCAGCAACTGCATCAGGTAGTTCACCTACGCTAGGTCCAGTTACCTATGGTCAAGCACAGGTAGTTGGCGGACAAACACAGGTCACACTAACAACACATCGTCCTAATTTTATCACTGCCACAGTAGCAGGACAGGGAATCAACGTAGGCAATGCCTGCATATTCCGTGTGTTTTGTCCTAACATGCCAACATACAAATTGAATCGTGGTGGACCAGATGCTTATATTTCATGGACCAGCGGATTCCAACTATATGAATATCTAGGAGATGCCTAATGACGTATTTTACAGCAGGTATTGATGCCGCACTGGCCAGCAATCAGATCACTGATGCTGAATTCATCCGTGTGACAGTTTACAATCCCAGCTTGTCATCACCAACTACCTATTGCCTAAGTTCTAGCTATAAAAAAGAAACATTTTCAGGCAATGACTTTATTGACAGTTTTGTGCCTCTAGGAGGCCTAGTCAGCATTAGTGGACATCAGCGTGATCTAAGTCCAACCAGTTATGACACACAGATCACCCTAATTGGTATAGATCAAACAAGAATCAAAGATATTCTTGAAGTAGGTTGGAATGGTGATATTCCTCAGACCTATCATGCGGGTCTAAAAGGATCCAAGATCGAGATATGGCGTGGCTTTTATGACACAAGATATAACCTAATAGACACACCACAGTTGAGATACACAGGTATTGTTACCAGCTATCACATCAATGAAGATCGTCAAATGCAAATTGACACCTTCACCTTAACCCTACAATGCTCTAGCTATAAGACTGTGTTAGAAAATCGCTTTGCAGGCCGACACACAAATGGAGTCAGTTGGAATACCATTGGGCAAACCACAGTGGCACCCAACTATGATTCGAATGGCAATCCACAGAATTCAGCTTATGACACAGGCATGGATCGTGTGCAGGCCATACACAACACTACATTTAACTTTGGATTACCGGTATCATCATGAAAATAAGAACTGCTACCTCTGCTGATACAGAAGCAATTATTCTAATGCTTGAACACTACAAGTTGGCCAGTCCACTTGAACTACACAAGACCACAGGTGATGCTACTGCTAGGATCATATTAGATACCATATTCAAAGACGATAGAGGTATCATATTCCTAGCTGAAAAAGATCAACAGGTAGTTGGTATGTTGATTGCTATCAAGAATATCAACATGTGGAACAAAGATGCATTCTGCATGAATGAATTGGCCTATTGGGTAGAACCTGAACATAGAGGAAGCTCAGCTGGTTATAGACTGTTAAAGGCCTATTCAGATGCAGGCCTAATGATGAAACAAGCTGGTGAGATAGAATATTTTACTATCAGCAAGATGGTAACAAGCCCAGACCTAAACTATAAAATATTTGGGTTTAATAAATTAGAAGAAACATGGAGTAATTAATGCCAGCCGCCCTTATAGCACCCTTATTAGTAGATGCAGGATGGAGCACATTCGCAGTAGCGGCCACGACCTTTGCCATACGTTTGGCAACCACATTGGCCATTGCTTCATTATTACAACCTAAACCACCCACAGTTGGATCAGGAACTCCTGGTGGCGAATTACAGTTAGGACCAGCAACAGATAACAAACTGCCTGTGGTCTATGGCACAGCCTATGTAAGTCCTATCATAGTAGATGCTATCCTATCAACAGATCAACAGACCATTTGGTATGTGTTGGCATTCAGTGAAACTACTCCTGGCACAGTTAGCTTTGAAGAAATTTGGTATGATGGCAAACTCTTGATGTTTGATCCTACCAATCCTAATGAAATCGTAGGTTGGTGGACACGCCCTAAAAAGAATTCAAAGATAGGTGGGGTTATTGAACAAGGACCAGCAGGATCAGTTGGTATGTATTTCTACAACAATGGATCCAACCAAACTGGCACACAGCACAGAACATTTGGTCTTCCTGGATCAACCTATGGCACAGGATCTAGCTATGTGGATGGTGGACTAAAAACCACAGATGTCACAGCTATTTCAGTTTTACAAGATGGCAGGATTCCTGGCACACTACAATGGACAGCCAATGACAAGATGACCAACTGTGTGTTTGCCATCCTACGTTTAAACTATAATCCCAACAACGGTGTGCATGGTCTAGGACAAATGACAGCCAAGTTGGTTAACACGCTAAACGCACCAGGTGATGTAATCAAAGACTATTTGACCAACACTACCTATGGCTGTTCAGTGCCTTTGGCCAATGTCAATACTGATAGTCTAACACGCCTTAACACAATTGGTGCGGCACCTTTAGATATTGTAGACACAGAAGGCAACACAGTGACCAATACCTTTACCTATGAACTAAATGGTATTGTTGATACCACACAAGATTGCCTAACTAATCTAGACAACATGGCACAAAGCTGTGACAGCTGGATCCAATGGGATGAAAGATTAGCCCAATGGGGTGTTATAGCCAATCAAAGTCTACTGCAATCTGGATTAACCACATCTACTATTACAGTGGTCACAGCAGATCAGATCCTAGGTGGTATCAATCTAGTGCCAACAGATTTGAAAGCCAGTGCTAACAAGATCACAGTCAGCTTCCCTAATGCAGATATCATAGGTCAAACAGACTATAGATATTATTGGTTAGAATCAGAATTTAAATCACCTAACGAACCTGAAAACAACATAGACATCAACTATCCTTTCTGTAATAATTCAATCCAAGGAACTTATCTAGGTTATCGCAAACTATGGATGAGCAGAGAAGATGTTGTAATCAATTTCTCTATGGATTATTCAGGTATCCATATCAATGCAGGTGACATAATCGCGGTTAACCATGAATGGTATGGTTGGGGTCCTGGTGCTTACAATGGTGAAGTATTCCCAGGCAAACCATTCCGTGTTACACAGATTAAAGAAGCCAAAGATGACAAGGGATTCCTAAGTGTCTTGATTACAGCGGTCAGCTATAATGACAGCATCTACACCACAACCAATCCGCACTATTATACACCTGATGAGTTTGGGCTCCTAACAGCCACAAACTATATCAGCCAACCTGATGCACCTATCATTACACAGGTCAATACCTCTACCAACACATTCGTAGTGCAGGGCAATATTCCACAATATGGCAATGTGTTAGGCATGGAGTTTTGGTATAGCGTAACAGTTCCTGACTGGGTTAATAACAATTATACCCTACTATCAACACAATACTATGCAGTTCCAGGAAGAGGAACTGTTTATCCACACTATCAAACAGATAGCGTTACACCATTCTATGAACAGACTGTGGCAGTAAATCTTCCCCCTGGTGATTATTATTTCAAGACCCGCGCAGTAGGTCCAAATACTACATCAGATTTCTCAGATGCGAGTGACTACAATGGCTAATCGTGCATTTCATTGGACACCTACAGGTGTTGGCGG